>Ga0187852_1000020_pt1 | contig 142998 bp, 141 predicted proteins | sample June2016WEW_6_40_FD_134511 | JGI IMG/M metagenome (GOLD analysis project Ga0187852, IMG submission 134511) | Peatland microbial communities from SPRUCE experiment site at the Marcell Experimental Forest, Minnesota, USA - June2016WEW_6_40 | ecosystem: Environmental > Terrestrial > Soil >... | reverse complement strand
CGCGCGCCATCGTCAGCGTCAGCACCGCGCCTCGGACTTCGACCTCGAACATCTCGCCACCGAATGAATACTCATTCAATACCCTCTGATACGAAACGCCGCGGCCCGCGTCAAGAGGCCGGGGAAGGCGGCGGAAGATTTCACGCGGCCGCCTTGGCGGTCGCCGGACCGAAGTCGGCCTCATCCGGAGTGCGCCGGTCATCGCTCGCAAGAGCCGCCCGGCGCCTCGACGCGGAAATCGGTCTCCCTCGCGATCGACACGCGATGCGACAGAACGCGCCGGCTGGACCAGTCGACGACCGCCACGAGACGGACGAAGCCGCGCGCCATCGGATGCAGCTGATGTCTGTCGCCCAAGCGGAAGGGTTGCCCCTTGCCTCTGGGACGGAAAGCGCTAGAACCGCGCCAATGTGGGGATCAGGGGAACGAACGATATGATCATCGATTGCCACGGCCATTACACGACCGCGCCCAAGGCCCTGGAAGCCTGGCGCAACCAGCAGATCGCCGGCATCAAGGATCCATCGGCGGCGCCGAAAGTCGCGGACTTGAAGATCGGCGACGAAGAGCTGCGCGAGTCGATCGAGAGCAATCAATTGCGGCTGATGAAAGAGCGCGGCTGCGACCTGACGATCTTCAGCCCGCGCGCGAGCTTCATGGCTCATCACATCGGCGATTTTCAGATCAGCTCGACCTGGGCCGCTATCTGCAACGAGCTGTGCTTCCGCGTCTCCCAACTCTTTCCCGACAATTTCATCGGCGCGGCGATGCTGCCGCAAAGCCCCGGCGTCGACCCCAAAACCTGCATCCCCGAACTCGAGCGATGCGTGAAGGATTACGGCTTCGTCGGGATCAATCTCAATCCCGATCCCTCAGGCGGCCACTGGACGAGCCCGCCGCTGACGAGCCGGCACTGGTATCCGATCTACGAAAAGATGGTCGAATACGACATTCCGGCGATGGTTCACGTCTCGACCAGTTGTAACGATTGCTTTCACACCACCGGGGCCCATTACATCAACGCCGACACGACGGCGGTGATGCAGTTCATCCAGGGCGAATTGTTCAAGGATTTCCCGACGCTGCGTTTCGTCGTTCCGCACGGCGGCGGCGCGGCGCCGTACCATTGGGGCCGCTATCGCGGCCTCGCGCAGGAGCTCAAGAAACCGCTGCTGAAGGAGCATTTGCTCAAGAATATCTTCTTCGACACCTGCGTCTATCACCAGCCGGGAATCGATCTGCTGACGAACGTGATCCCGATCGACAACATTCTGTTCGCCAGCGAAATGATCGGCGCCGTGCGCGGGATCGATCCCGAGACCGGCCATTATTACGACGACACCAAGCGCTATATCGAGGCGACGGGAAACCTCACCGCCGAGCAGCGCCATAAAGTCTACGAAGGCAACGCGCGGCGCGTCTATCCCAGGCTCGACGCCGCGTTGAAAGCCAAAGGCCGGTAGGAGCGAGCCATGACCGAACTCGGCGTCGTCAGACGCAACATCAAACGCGCCGACCGCGCGGCGGTCGACGCGCTCGCGCAATTCGGCGTCGCGACCGTGCATGAGGCGATGGGGCGCGTCGGCTTGATGAAGCCGTATATGCGGCCAATTTACTCGGGCGCGCAGGTCTCCGGCGCGGCGGTGACGGTGCTGCTGCATCCCGGCGACAACTGGATGATGCATGTCGTCGCCGAACAGATCCAGCCCGGCGACATCGTCGTGGCCGCGATCACGGCCGAATGCGCCGACGGCTATTTCGGCGATCTCCTGGCGACCAGCTTCATGGCGCGCGGGGCGCGGGCCCTCGTCATCGACGCGGGCGTTCGCGACGTGAAAACGCTCAAGGAAATGGGCTTTCCCGTCTGGAGCAAATGCATCAGCGCGAAGGGCACGATCAAGGCGACGATCGGCTCGGTCAATATTCCGATCGTCTGCGCCGGAGCGGCGGTGCATCCGGGCGACGCGATCGTCGCCGACGACGACGGCGTCGTCGTCGTGCCGGCGGCCTGGGCTGCAAAGACCGCGGCCGCGGCCGCCGCGCGCGAGGCGAACGAGGGCGCCAAGCGCGCCAAGCTCGCCTCCGGCGTGCTCGGCCTCGACATGTACAAAATGCGCGAGCCGCTGGAAAAGGCTGGGCTCAGATATATCGACTGAGGGCAAACTCTGTGAATGACATCTCCAAGCCCGTCAGCGGGCCGTTCGAAAAGACGAAAGGCTGGCTCGACTGGTTCGAGGGGCCGAGCCGGCCGCGTTTCCAGCTTCCGCCGGGCAGCGTCGACGCGCATTGCCATGTCTTCGGTCCGGGCGGGCAATTTCCCTTCGCGCCGGAGCGCAAATACACCCCCTGCGACGCGAGCAAGGCGCAGCTCTTCGCTTTGCGCGACGCGCTCGGCTTTTCGCGCAACGTGATCGTGCAGGCGACCTGTCACGGCGCCGACAACAGCGCGATGGTCGACGCCTGCCTCTCCAGCGGCGGCAAGGCGCGCGGCGTCGCAACCGTGCGGCGCAGCGTGACCGATGAAGAGTTGCGGCGGCTCGATCAGGCGGGCGTGCGCGGCGTGCGCTTCAACTTCGTCAAGCGCCTCGTCGATTTCACGCCCAAGGACGAGCTGATGGAGATCGCCGGCCGCATCGGCAAACTCGGCTGGCATGTCGTCATCTATTTCGAGGCGGTCGACCTGCCCGAACTCTGGGACTTCTTCACCGCCCTGCCAACCACCGTCGTCGTCGACCACATGGGCCGGCCCGACGTGAGCAAGCCGATCGACGGCCCGGAATTCAGCCTGTTTCTCAAATTCATGCGCGAGCATAACAACGTCTGGAGCAAGGTCTCCTGCCCGGAGCGCCTCTCCGTCTCCGGCCCGCCGGCGTTGAACGGCGAACAGGCCGCCTATCGCGATGTCGTTCCTTTCGCGCGACGCGTGGCGGAAGAATTTCCCGATCGCGTGTTATGGGGCACGGATTGGCCGCATCCCAATCTCAAAGGCCATATGCCCGACGACGGGCTGCTGGTCGATTTCATCCCTGATATCGCGACCACAGCCGAACTGCGGCAAAAGCTGCTGGTCGACAATCCCATGCGGCTCTACTGGCCCGAAGAGCGGAGAAGCTGACCATGTCGCTCGACAAACCCTATCTCGACGTTCCCGGCACGACGATTTTCGACGCCGAGCAATCGCGCAAAGGCTACTGGCTCAACCAATTCTGCATGTCGCTGATGAAGGCGGAGAACCGCGCTCGGTTCAAGGCGAACGAGCGCGCCTATCTCGACGAATGGGGGATGAGCGAAGATCAGAAGCAGGCGGTGCTGGCGCGCGATCTCAATCGCTGCATCGCGCTGGGCGGCAACATCTATTTCCTCGCCAAGATCGGCGCGACCGACGGGCGCAGCTTCCAGCAGATGGCGGGCAGCATGACCGGCATGACCGAGGACGAATATCGTCAGATGATGGTTTCCGGCGGCCGTTCGATTCAAGGCAATCGCTACGTCGGCGAAGAGGGCGACGCGCAGGCGCATCGCCAGCCGCAGGGCGCGGCGGGCCAGAAGAAGGAAGCCTGAGATGGCGCGGATTACAGCCTCTGTCTACACCTCCCATGTGCCGGCGATCGGCGCGGCGATCGATCTCGGCAAGACGAACGAGCCCTATTGGCGCCCCGTGTTCGCGGGCTACGAGTTCTCCAAGCAATGGCTGCGCGAAAATAAGCCGGACGTGATCTTTCTCGTCTTCAACGATCATGCGACCGCCTTCAGCCTCGACCTGATCCCGACCTTCGCCATCGGCACCGCCGCGGAATTCCAGCCCGCCGACGAGGGCTGGGGCCCGCGCCCGGTGCCGAAAGTCATCGGCCATCCCGCTTTGGCGGCGCATATCGCTCAATCCGTGATCCAGCAGGATTTCGATCTCACCATTGTCAACCGCATGGACGTCGATCATGGACTGACCGTGCCGTTGAGCCTGATGTGCGGCCAACCTCAGGCCTGGCCCTGCCCGGTGATCCCCTTCGCGGTCAATGTCGTGCAATATCCCGTGCCTTCGGGCGCGCGCTGTTTCGCGCTCGGTCAGGCGATCCGCCGCGCGGTCGAGAGCTATGACGAGCCGCTGAATGTGCAGATCTGGGGCACCGGCGGCATGAGCCACCAGTTGCAGGGACCGCGCGCGGGCCTCATCAACGCCGAATGGGATAAGGCGTTTCTAGACCGGCTGATCGCCGATCCGAAGGGCCTGTCGACGGCGCCGCACATCGACTATGTGCGCGAGGCGGGCAGCGAAGGCATCGAACTCGTGATGTGGTTGATCGCGCGCGGCGCGATGGCCGACGTCGCGGGGGGACCGGCGCCCAAGGTCGTCCATCGCTTTTACCACGTGCCGGCGTCGAACACCGCCGTCGGTCATCTCATCCTGGAGAACGCCCGCTGAGCTTTGGCGGGTGGAGGAGCCTTCATGACCAAAACCATTAAAGTCGCGCTGGCGGGGGCCGGCGCGTTCGGCCTCAAGCATCTCGACGGCATCAAGCTGATCGATGGCGTCGAAGTGATATCGCTCGTCGGGCGCGAACTCGACAAGACGAAGGAGGCCGCGGCCAAATACGGCGTCGGACACGCGACGACCGATCTCACGGAGAGTTTGACGCTCCCCGGCCTCGACGCCGTCATCCTCGCCACGCCGACGCAGATGCACGCCGCGCAGGCGCTGCAGTGCCTCGCGGCCGGTAAGCACGTGCAGGTCGAAATCCCGCTCGCCGACAGCCTCGAGGACGCCGAGGCCGTCGTCGCGATGCAGAAACGCACGGGGCTCGTCGCGATGTGCGGCCACACCCGGCGCTTCAACCCGAGCCATCAGTTCGTGCGCAAGCGTATTCTGGCGGGTCAATTCCATATCCAGCAGATGGACGTGCAGACCTATTTCTTCCGGCGCACCAACATGAACGCGCTCGGCCAGCCGCGCTCGTGGACCGACCACCTGCTGTGGCATCACGCGGCGCATACGGTCGACCTCTTCGCCTATCAATGCGGCGCGCCGATCGTGAAAGCCAACGCCGTCCAGGGTCCGATCCACCCGGCGCTCGGCATCGCCATGGACATGAGCATCCAGCTCAAGGCGGCCAACGGCGCGATTTGCACGCTTTCTCTGTCGTTCAACAACGAAGGTCCGCTCGGCACCTTCTTTCGCTACATCGGCGACACCGCGACCTATATCGCGCGCTACGACGATCTGTTCACCGGTAAGGACGAGAAGATCGACGTGAGCCAGGTCGACGTAAGCATGAACGGCATCGAGCTGCAGGATCGCGAGTTCTTCGCCGCGATACGCGACGGGCGAGAACCGAATTCGAGCGTGGCGCAGGTTCTGCCCTGCTATCGCGTGCTGGACGAACTCGAGCGACAATTGACGTAAAGGTCGTTTCGCCGACCCATCGAAGTCAATCGCGACAAATCCCGCGATCCGCATCGGGCGCCGGCGTCGTCGCGGGCTAATGTCGTCATGCCCCGAACGGCTCCCGACGTCGATGCCGACATCAGGAGCCGCTCGAATTGAAATCGCCAACCGAAATCAAGCGCCCGGGGATCGATCTGAGATAGGTTGGGCTAAAATGGCAGGCCGACGTAATTCTCGGCCAACGACCCCAGCGCGTTTTGGGAGGAGAACAGGTATTGCAGTTCGGTCTCCTGCAGCTTGTCATCGTAGGGCAGATTGTTCGGGAACCGGTGCAACAGCGTCGTCATCCACCAGGAGAAGCGTTGGGCCTTCCAGACTCTCGCCAGGGCCTTTTGCGAATAGGCTTCGAGCCCCTTGTCATCGGCCTTTTTGTAGTGATCGACCATGGCGTGATAGAGATAATAGATGTCCGAAGCGGCGCTGTTCAGCCCGCGCGCGCCGGTGGGCGGGACGATATGCGCGGCGTCGCCGGCCAGGAACAGGCGACCATGACGCATGGGTTCGGCCACGAAACTGCGCAGTGGGGCGATGCTTTTCTCGATTGACGGGCCCGTGACGAGTTTGGCCGCCACTTCTTCCGGCAGGCGGCGCTTCAGTTCGGCCCAGAACGCATCGTCGGACCAATCCTCGATCTTGTCCGTCAGCGGAACCTGAATGTAATAGCGGCTGAGCGTCTGGGAGCGCAGCGAACAGAGCGCGAAGCCGCGCTCGTGCTTCGAATAAATGAGTTCGGGCGAAACCGGCCTGGTGCGCGACAGCACGCCGAGCCAGCCGAACGGATAGAGCCGTTCGTATTCGCGCAGCACGTCCTTTGGGATCGATTTGCGGCAGACCCCGTGAAAGCCGTCGGCGCCGATCACATAGTCGCAATCGATGCGGACGATCCGGTCGCCGTCGCGATAGGTGACGTACGGCGCGTCGGATTTCAGATCGTGAGGAGTCGCGTCCTCGACGTTGTGAACGACATTGCCCTTCATCTTGTCGCGGGCTTCATAAAGATCTCGCGTCAGCTCGGTCTGGCCGTAGACGACGACAGAACTGCCGCCCGAATATTTGTGCAGATCGATGCGGTCCATCACGCCGTCGTGGGCGATATAAAAACCCTCGTGTATCTCGCCTTCGCGATCCATCCGCTCGCCGCATTGCGCCTCGCGCATCAACGCGGCGAAGCCATGCTCCAGAACGCCCGCGCGAATTCGACTCAAGACATATTCACGGCTGTGCTTTTCGAGGACGACGGTGTCGATGCCGCGGAGATGCAAAAGCTGAGACAGCAAAAGTCCCGACGGCCCGCCACCGATGATGCAAACCTCGACCTTCATTCTGTTTCCTCCAATTATTGGACGAAACTACCCGACATCATGCCGACGAAAATGGATTGTCCCTACGTTTTCTTGTACGATTCCAACATAAAAGACAGACCGTAGAGCCACGCCATCCAAAGGTGCGACCTGTTCGGCGAGGTCGGCGATCGGCGTGACGCGGCGCATTGCGAAAGCGTTGCGGCGCGCTCGAGCCTTCACGGTCGGGAATTCGCGCGCGCGGACCGGACGGCCGCGATTCCGGAGCAGATTTTCGCGGAATTCGCAGGCCGCCATTTCGCGCGCGCCGCTCGTCAGAATGGATAGTGCTGCGGCCCCTCGATCGTGATCCAGCGCAGATCGGTGAACTCGGCGATCACCGACTTGCCGCCGAAGCGGCCGTAGCCGGACGCCTTGACGCCGCCGAACGGCATCTGCGCTTCGTCATGAACGGTCGGACCGTTGATGTGGCAGATTCCCGATTCGATGCGCTTTGCGACTCCAAGCGCTCGCTGAATATCCCGGCCGAACACCGCCGCCGACAAACCGTATTCCGTATCGTTGGCGACGCGGATCGCCTCTTCTTGTCCATTCACTCGCACGACCGGCTTCACAGGCCCGAACGATTCCTCTCGGTAAATCCGCATCTCGGGCGTCACATGGTCGATGATCGTGGCTTCGACGACCGAACCGTTGCGTTTGCCGCCAGCAACGACTTTAGCGCCTTTGCCGACGGCGTCGGCGATGAGTTCGTCCATGCGTTCGGCGGCCGAGAGATTGACCAACGAACCAAGCACGACATGACCGCGCGGGTCGCCAGACGGCAGCGCGGCGGCGCGCTTTGCGAGCTTGTCGACGAAGGCGTCCGCGACCGATGCGTCGACCACAAGCCGCTCCGTCGACATGCAGATCTGACCCTGGTTGGCGAAGGCGCCGAACACGGCCGCGTCGACCGCGGCGTCGAGATCGGCGTCATCGAGCACGACAAGAGGCGCCTTGCCGCCGAGTTCGAGCAGAACCGGCTTCAAGTGTTCCGCCGCGAGCTTCGCGATGATTTTGCCGACTTTCGATGAGCCGGTAAAATTGATGCGTTTGACCGCCGGATGGGCGATCAACGCGGCCACCACTTGCGGCGCGTCAGCCGGCGCATTGGAGATCACATTCACCACGCCCTTGGGAAAGCCCGCGTCGTTGAGCGTCTGGACGATCAGGCGATGGGTGGCCGGACAGACTTCCGACGAACGCAAGATCACCGTGTTGCCGCAGGCGAGCGGCGCGGCGATAGCGCGAACGCCGAGAATGACCGGCGCGTTCCAAGGAGCCATGCCGAGAACGACGCCGGCGGGTTGGCGCATCGCCAAGGAGAGAATGCCCGGCTTGTCCGACGGAATCACTTCGCCGGTGATTTGCGTCGTCAGCGCCGCCGCTTCGCGCAGCATGCTGGCCGCGAAATGCACGTTGAAGCCTGCCCAAGGCGCCGTCGCGCCGATCTCTTCGAGCATCGGCTGGACAAAATCGGCAGCGCGACTTTCGAGAAGATCGGCGGCCTTGAGCAAAAGGGCGCGGCGTTCGCCGGGACCCGTCTGGGACCAACTCGCGAAAGCGCGCGAGGCCGCCTCGACCACTTTCTCGACGTCGGCGGCGCCGGCCGCCGCCGCCTCGCTGGCGATTTTGCCGGTGACCGGATCATGACGTGTGAACATCGCGCCGGATACGGCGCCGACCGCGGCGCCGTCGATTAGGAAGTCGACTTTCATAAGACACTCCGTTGGTTGTGAAATGGCAAGCGCATTGCGCCGAAAATTTCAGAATCCGAGGACGCTCGCGTTGATCGAGGCCTCTAGCCCGCCGTCGACCGGCAGATTGGCGCCGTTGATCCAGCGTGCGCCGTCCGAGCACAGGAACAGCGCGGCCGGCGCAATGTCGGGCGCCGAGCCCGCCCGGCCGACGCGGGCGATGTCTTCGTCGACGCGGGGATTGCCGAAGACCTCGCGGAACTCCTTGAGAATCGGAGTCGTCACGGGTCCGGGACTGACCGCGTTGACACGCAACCCCCGGTCCTTGAACAAGGGTTGATGCGCGGCCCGCATGGTCCAGAGCAGCAGCAATTCCTTGGACAAAGGATAACCCTCGACGTCGGGAACTTTGTGCGTGGCGATGAGGGCGGCGATGTCGGGAAAGCCGGGCGCCGAGACAAACGCTTTCGCGCGTTCGAGATTGGCGCGCCAACCATATCCGGCGATCGAGGCGACGTTGACGACCGCGCCGCCTTCGCGCAGCCGCGGCGCCAGCGCTTCGCTCAGGGCGCGAAGCCCGTAGAAATTGATCGCCAATGTTTTTTGGGCGCCGTCGATCCCGGAGACGCCGGCGACGTTGCACAGCGCGTCGAAGCGCCGCGGCAACATCTCGGGGATTTCGGCAATCGCCGACGCCGAGGCGATGTCGACCCTGATGAAGGCGCCGAGGGGCGAGGCCGGCGCATTGACGTCGAGCCCGATCACGTCGGCGCCGAGCGCGAGCGCAAGCTCGCCGATGCGCGCCCCGATCCCTGAGGAGATTCCCGTTACGACAATCGTCTTGCCTAGAAGCATCGCGCTCTCCCTTTCGACGTTTCGGCGCGTCGTCGCCGAGCTGAAATCATTGGTCTATCGGAGGCGGGCCTTTCGGAGCGTCGCCTCGCGCGTCGCCGATTTTGAGGCCGCCTTGGGCGCCGCGCGCGCCGCTCGCTAACGCGAAGCCGGCCGCGCCTGCTGAAACGATCAGGCTGCGTCGCGAAAAGGACGGCCCGCCCGCAGCAAAAGTCCTTGGCTTCGATTGGCTATTCGTGGCTTTCCTCCCAAATGGCGTCATGTGTTAGATCGACGCCGTGTGATCGCGCGCCTGCGTCGTCAAATCGGATACCGCCCCTTGCCGGAGTTTATGGTGATCCAGCGCAGCTCGGTGAATTCGTGGATCGCGGCGCCGCCGCCGAAGCGGCCATAACCGGACGCCTTGACGCCGCCGAACGGCATCTGGGCTTCGTCGTGCACGGTCGGCCCATTGATATGGCAAATGCCGGATTCGATGCGGCGAGCGACGGCGAGCGCGCGCATGAGATCGCGCCCAAATACCGCTGCGGCTAATCCGTATTCCGTATCGTTGGCGACGCGCACCGCCTCGTCGACGCCGCTGACGCGAATGATCGCGGCGACGGGACCGAACGATTCCTCGTTATAAATGCGCATCGCCGGCGTGACGTGGTCAAGCACGGTCGCGTCCATCAACACGCCGTTGGCGTGACCCCCGACAAGCAAGCGCGCGCCCTTGGCGACGGCGTCGCGAACCAGCGCGACGACGCGTTCGACCGCCTCAAAGCCGACGATCGAACCGAGCGGCGTCTTCGCCTTGCGTGGATCGCTGGCGACCAGGGTCGCGGCCTTAACCGTCAAACGGCGCGCGAATTCATCGGCGACGGTTTCGTCGACGACGAGTCGCTCGGTCGACATGCAAATCTGACCCTGATTCATGAAGGCGCCGAAAGCCGCCGCGGCGACCGCCTCATCGATGTCCGCGTCGTCCAAGACGAGGAGCGGCGCCTTGCCGCCGAGTTCGAGCAAGACAGGCTTGAGATATCGCGCCGCGAGTTCGGCGACTTGCCGGCCGACGCGGGTCGAGCCGGTGAAATTAATGCGGCGGATGGTGGGATGGGCGATGAGGGCCTCAACAATCCGCGAAGCGTCGGCCGGAGCATTGCTGATGACGTTGACGACGCCCTCGCCACATCCGGCGGCGCGAAAAACCTCGCCAATCAGCCGATGCGTTCGTGGGCAGATTTCCGAACCTTTGAGGACGACGGTGTTGCCGCAGGCGAGCGGCATGGCGAGCGCCCGCACGCCAAGAATCACCGGCGCGTTCCACGGGGCGAGACCGAGAACGACGCCGACCGGCTCACGCAGCGCCATCGCGGTCAGGCCGGGCTTGTCGGACGGGATGAGCTCGCCGACGATCGACGTCGTCATCGCGGCGGCCTCTCTGAGCATCGTGGCGGCGAGCGCGACGTTGAATCGCCCCCATGCCTCGGTCGCTCCGGTCTCCTCGGCCATGGCTTCATAAAAGTCGCCAGCGCGCCGCTCAAGCTCGGCGGCGGCGGCGCTAAGGCGGGCGCGCCGTTCGCCAGGGCCCGCCGCCGACCAGCCGGGGAACGCCGCGGCGGCCGAGGCCGCGGCGGCCTTGGCGTCCTCGATCGTGGCGGCGGCGGCGCGCGTGGCGGGCTCACCGGTGATCGGGTTGAGGCGCTCGAACACGCTTCCGCCGGAGGCGGAAACGTCGCGGTCGTGCACGAGGAGCGCCACATCGAACATTGAGACCTCCCCATTGTCGCGGCCGCGCAAACACCGCCGGCCGTCGCGTCCTCGTCTAGCGACGCTTTATCTGCCGATTGCGCATTAGGCCGCCGCCCAGCTTCTACTCAATGGACGTTTCTCCATTTGTCTTGTATTTTTCTCGCCCCACTCCGAAGCGCTAGGCGGCTATGAGAAGCCCAAATCCAAGTTCGTCGCGCGCGGCCGACAATCCGCATCGACCCTCGCTCGTGGCGACCCGCGTCGAGGCGACGTTCGCGGATCGGACCTGGTCGACGGCGAGTCTCGAAGGCGCCCGATGTTTTCGCGCGTTTTTTCTACGCCACGGTCGCGGCGTCTTCGTCGGCGTCGACGGCGAGCCCCTTGAATTGACGGCGCCGCAAATCCTTTGGCTTCCTTTCGAAGCGCGCGGGGAGTTCCGTCTTCTGGCGGGCGGCGACGGCGCGACGCTCTTGGCGAGCGAGGACGTTGTTTGGCGCACCGTCGGCGAAAATCCGCTCGGCGCGCAACTGCGGCCGCTAATCGACGGCGCCCTGCTGGCGCCCGGCCCCCGCCTCGCCGCCAGTCTCTCGGAGATCCAGGCGCTATTCGACGCGCTGGCGCGCGAGTCCCGCGATCCAGGACCCGGCGCGCCGGCGATGACCGCGTTGTACCTGGGATTGTTGCTCATGCACCTTTGGCGCTCCTGCGGCCTCGCGCGCGAATCCGGCTCTCTCGACGCTGGCGCGCCAACCGCGCAACGATTCCGTCAGCTCGTCGAATTGCACTATCGCGACAATCTCGGCGTCGACGATTTCTCGCGCCTGCTCGGCGTCACGCGCGCCCATCTCCACAACGCTTGTCTGCGCGCGCTCGGACGTCCGCCCCAACAGATCGTGCACGAGCGGCTGATCGTCGAAGCGCGTCTGCGGCTGCGCGAAACCGCCCAGCCGATCGAGCAGGTCGGCTACAGCCTTGGCTTTCGCGATCCGGCCTACTTCAACCGGTTCTTCCGCCGATTGTCAGGCCTATCGCCGGGCGCATACCGAAAGGCCGCGCGCGTCGCCCCGCCGCGCGAGGCGACGTCGTACGCCGCGTGGCCGTGATCGGACGAAAGCGTTCGTTACAAACGGATCACGTCTTTGCGGCGCGGCGCATTCTCCAGACGTGACAGCGTCGGCCGCTGTTCAGGCCGCCTGCTGAAGGAGGGACATCGCCGACAGAGCGCCTGGCGCTGTCTTCGCGTCGTCGGGGATTTCCGCTACTGGCTGGCCGTTAAGGGGTTTGGAGTTCTCGATTTAGACGAATTGCGCTTAAGCGGCGGCGCGTCCCTGAATCGGCGACTCGCCTTGATCCAGATCAAGGCGCCCGGGTTTTTCCTGCGGATGTTGCAACCAAACGGCCATAGCCGAAAACCGGTAAAGCAGTATGCTTTTCTGTAAATTAACGCCGCCATCCATCGATAAAGGCCGGGGATGACGGATCACGCGCTACTCGGGCAGGAGGACCGTGTATGAAGCAGACCGGGCTCCCCGGCATGTCGAGTGTCTCGCGTACCGAGCCGCTCGTCGTCGATCGCTCCGGCGCGGTCGATTTCATCGGCGTCGACCCGCGCATCGACGCTGCCCCCGAGGCGCCGCGCGACATCGAACTCGCCGACGCAAGCGTCGACCGGCGTGAGGCGTCGCCGGACCATGACGGGCAGGGCCGGCATACCTCCAGTCAGGCGGCAAATGGTCTAGCGCGCGCGCCCCGCGGTCCGGCCCTTCGGCTTCGCCTCAGCCGCGGCGGCGGCCCAGGGACGCCGGGCGACCAGCTTCAGCATGGTCGAGAGGGTGATCGAGCGCAGCGTCGCCACCGATTGCGTGTCGAGTTCGGTCAGTACGAAGCGCAGCCCCTGCGCGATCTCCTGGCCCGCGGCCTGCGGCGGCAGTTCGTCGGTATCGGCGCTGATATCCTCGAACAGACTGATCACGTCCATCAAGGTCAGCCGCTTGGCGTCGCCGGTAAAGCGATAGCCGCCGCCGACGCCGCGCACCGAATCGACCAACCCGCCGCGGCCCAGGTCGCGCAGCACCTTGGCCAGATGGTGGGCGGAAATCCCGTATTTCTCCGCGATCTCGACGGCGGTGAGTTGGCGCGCCGGATCCATGGCGAGTTCCAGCACTGCATACAGCGCGATGGCGGTGGCCTTCTGCAACCTCATGCGGGCGCCTCCGCGCAACTGAGGAAGGAGGTGGGGGTGTCAGTCAAGGCGCATTTCCAGTTCGACGAAGGGGCCGGCCATCATCCCCTGGCTGCGGAAGAAGGAGTGGATCGTGGTGTTCTCGGGCGCCACCATGGTGCGGACGCGGTCGACGCCGGCGGCGCGGAAGCTGTCGCAGACCGCGTCGAACAGCCGCGAGCCGAGACCCTGCACGCGCTGCCGGGATCGCACCTGCACGGCGAAGATCCAGCCGCTGGGCGAGGAGCCGAACTCCCAGGCGCGCACTTCGCCAATGATGAAACCGTCGATGCGCCCGCCATTCTCGGCGACCAGGAAGATCCGCGAGTCGCCGGGCCGCGCCCCGTAGCGCTCGAACATTTCGCGCCAGTATCCGGGCTTGAGCAGGCCGGTCACTTCCTCGTCCAGCGCGATCACGCCCGGCACGTCCGTCACCGTGGCGGGCCGGATGGAGATAGGCTCGTTGCGGCCCGGCCGGTGGGTCTTCGTCATCCGTCGCACCATTCCAATTCCAGCGCCGGTTTCCGTTGGGACCCGGCCCGACGGCGCTGCGCCGTTCGCGCCGTGCGCGGCGAGAGCAGAGTTCGCCGCCGCATCTGGCGGCTTCGACATCCTTATCCGGCATTAGAGCACCATTTTGCCCCGATGCCCAGACCATCGCATCGCGGGCGTCGCGCCGCGCGAACAGGGGAAAGTGATGCAGGATAACTCGGTCGCCGTCGAGCCGGGACCGGCCGGCAGCCGCCTGCGCTTCGCACCCCGCTTCAACGTCGCCGCGGCCTTTATCGATCGTCACCTGGCCGAAGGCCGCGGCGCGAAAATCGTCATCCGCACCGCCGCGGAGGAGGTGAGCTACGCCGCGCTGGCCGAACGCGTCGCGAGATGCGGCAATGCGCTGCTCGGCCTCGGCATACCGCGCGGGGGCCGGCTCCTGATGGTGGTGCTCGACGGGCCGGCGTTCTTCTATCTGTTCTGGGGCGCGATCAAGGCCGGGATCGTCCCGGCGCCGCTCAACACCCTGCTGCGCGCTGCCGACTACGCCTACCTGATCGAGGATTCGGCGTGTGCGGGCATTGCCTTCTCGCCCGAACTGGCGGCCGAGATCGAGCCCGCGCTCGACCAGGCGCGCCATCGCCCGCCTGTCGCGCTCCGCACCGCGGGCGAAGGGCTTGCGTTGCCGGCGGTCATGGGCGAGGCGGCTTCTGTGCTCGAACCGGCGGCGGCGAAATCCGAGGACGATTGCTACTGGCTCTATTCCTCCGGCTCGACCGGCCGGCCGAAGGGCGCCGTGCATTCGCACCGCACCCTGGCGCTGACCAGCCAGCATTACGCCGTGGAAACGCTTGGCGCCGTGGCCGATGACGTGTTCTTCTCGGCGGCCAAGCTGTTCTTCTCCTACGGCCTGGGCAACGCGATGAGCTTCCCGCTGTGGACCGGCGGCACGTCGGTGCTGACGCCGGACCGGCCGACGGCGGAAAGCGCCTTCGCCGCCATTGAACGCTTCCGCCCGACCTTGTTCTTCGGCGTGCCGACCCTCTTTGCCCGCCAGATCGCCGAACTGCCGCAGCGGCGCCCGGATCTTTCCTCGGTGCGCTGCTGCGTGTCGGCCGGCGAGGCGCTGCCGGCGCATATTCTCGAAACCTGGCGCCAGCTCACCGGGATCGAAATCCTCGACGGCATCGGCTCGACCGAGGCGGGCCACGTGTACATCGCGAATCGCCCGGGCGACGTGACGCCGGGCACGAGCGGCCGGCCCGTGTCGGGCTATGAACTGAAGGTGGTCGACGACGAAGGCGCCGAACTGCCGCGGGGCGCGCCGGGACGCCTGTTGCTGCGCGGCGAATCGATCGCCAAATACTACTGGCGCAATCCGAAGCCGACAGTGGTCGATGGCTGGTTCGACACCGGCGACATCTATCGTGTCAACGCGGACGGCACCTACTCCTACAGCGGCCGCGGTGGCGACATGCTGAAAGTGGGCGGCATCTGGTGTTCGCCGATCGAGATCGAGGCGGCGCTGATCGAGCATCCGGAGGTGCTGGAAGCGGCGGTGGTCGGCCGCGAGGACGCGGACGGGCTGGTCAAGCCCGAGGCATGGATCGTGCGTAAGCGGTCGGAGCGCGAAATTCCCAATGGGATCGAGGCGGATCTGGTGCGCCACTGCAAGGCGCGGCTTGCTCCCTACAAGTACCCGCGCTGGGTGCGCTTCGTGCCGGAACTGCCGAAAACCGCGACGGGCAAAATCCAGCGGTTCGTCCTGCGCCAGCGGCTCGTGGCGGCGTCAGGCGCCGAGCAGCCGCTGGCGCCCGGTTGATATGGAAATCCTGTGGGAGGCGGCTGATGAAATCGATACTGACCCTGACCGTAAACGGCCGTGCGCGCGAGGAAATGGCGCCCGACGGCATGCTGCTGCTGGACTTCCTTCGCGAGAAGCTGGGGCTGACCGGCTCCAAGCAGGGCTGCGACGGCGGCGAATGCGGCGCCTGCACCGTGCTGGTGGACGACCAGCCGCGCCTGGCCTGCTCCACTCTGGCGGTGCAAATGCAGGGCCGGCGGGTCGAGACCATCGAGGGCCTGGCGAAGGGCGGCCATATGAGCCGGCTGCAACAGCAGTTCCACGAGAAGCTGGGCGCCCAATGCGGCTTCTGCACCCCGGGCATGATCATGGCGGCCGAGGCGCTGTTGCGCCGCGATCCCGATCCCAGCCGCGATGCAATCAAGGCGGCGCTGGCCGGCAATCTGTGCCGTTGCACCGGCTACGTGAAGATCATCGAATCGGTCGAGGCGGCGGCTCACGAGGCGGCGCGATGAGCATCCACATGCTGAAGAAAAAGGGCATCGGTTCGGTGGGCGTACGCACGCCCCTGATCGACGGCGTCGAAAAAGTCACCGGCAAGGCTAAATATACCGCCGATCTGCCCGCGCCCGGGGCGCTGTGCGGCCGGTTGCTGCGCTCGCCGCTGCCGCATGCCCGCATCCTGTCGATCGACACCTCGCTCGCCGAGGCCCTGGAGGGCGTGGCCGCGGTGTGCACCGGCGCCGACTGCAAGACGCCGTTCGGCGTGCTGCCGATCTCCGAGAACGAATTTCCGTTGGCCCGCGAAAAGGTGCGTTATCGCGGCGACCCGGTGGCGGCCGTGGCGGCGATCGACGAGGCCACCGCCGCCAAGGCCGTCAAGCTGATCCGTGTCGAATATGAAAAACTGCCGGCCTATTTCGAGGCCCGCAAGGCGATGGCGCCCGGCGCCGAAACCATCCACGCGGAAAAGCCCAACAACATTCTGCGCGAGGTCCATAACGAGTTCGGCGACGCCGCGGCCGGATTCCAGGCGGCCGATCTGGTGCGGGAGAAAACCTATCATTTCGCCGAGGTCAACCACGCCCATATCGAGCCCAACGCCACCCTCGCCGAATACGATCCCGAACGCCGCCACCTGACCCTCCACACCACCACCCAGGTTCCCTATTACGTCCTCCTCAATGTGGCGAAATGCCTGGAAATCGAGGAGGCGCATGTCCGGGTGGTCAAGCCCTTCGTGGGCGGCGGCTTCGGGGCGCGCACCGAGTGCCTGCACTTCGAGATCATCGCCGCTCTGCTGGCCCGCAAGGCCGGCGGCGCGGTGCGGTTGCTGCAGACCCGGGAAGAAACCTTCCTCGCCCATCGCGGCCGCCCCGAGACCGACGTGACGATCAAGCTGGGCATGACCAAGGACGGCAAGCTGACCGCCTGCCACCTTCAGGCCACGCAGCGCGGCGGCGCCTATGCGAGCTACGGCATCATCAGCATCCTCTACACGGGCGCGCTCCTGCACGGGATCTACGACCTCCCGGCGATCAAGCACGACGGCTGGCGAGTCTACACCAATACCCCGCCCTGCGGCGCCCAGCGCGGCCACGGCACCGTCGATGCGCGCGCCGCGTTCGAGGCGCTGATGAACGAGATGGCGGCCGAACTCGGCCTCGATCCCTTCGCCGTTCGCCGGATCAACCTGCTGCGCACAATCCCTCACATTACCGCCTATGCGCAGAGGGTGATGAGTTACGGGCTGCCCGAGTGCCTGGACAAGGTGATGAGGGCCTCGGGCTGGGCCGAACGACGCGGCAAGATGCCAAAGGGTCGCGGCCTCGGCCTAGCCTGCTCGCACTTCGTTTCCGGCACCACGACGCCCAAGCACTGGACAGGCGAGCCGCACGCCACCGTCAACCTCAGGGTGGATTTCGACGGCGGCCTCACCGTGCTGACCGGCGCCGCCGATATCGGCCAGGGTTCCAGCACGATGGCGGCGCAGATGGTGGCCGAGGTGCTGGGGGTGGACTGGAACCGCCTCCGGGTGATTTCCGCCGATAGCGCGCTTACCCCCAAGGACAACGGTTCCTATTCCTCGCGGGTGACCTTCATGGTTGGCAACGCCGCTGTCGAGGCCGCCACCGAACTGAAGCGCATCCTGGTTGCGGCGGCGGCCAAGAAGCTGGACGCCAACCCCGAGAACGTCGAATGCGAGGGCGAAATCTTTCGGGTCGCGGGCCAGGACCCCGGCCTGCCGTTCTCCGAGGTGGTCAAGGCGGCGCTGATCGACACCGGCCCGATCACCGTCAAGGGCACCTTCACCAGCCCGCCGGAATTCATGGGCGACAAGGCGGTCAGGGGCAGCGCCATCGGCGCCACCATGGGCTTCTGCTACGCCGCCCAGGTGGTCGAATGCTCGGTCGACGAAGTCACGGGCAAAGTCACCGCCCATAAGGTGTGGGTGGCGGTGGATGTCGGGCGCGCCATCAATCCGCTAGCGGTGGAAGGTCAGATCCAAGGCGGCGTGTGGATGGGCATGGGCCAGGCGATGTCGGAGGAAACCCGCTTCGACCAGGGCCGCATGATGCACGCCAACATGCTGGACTATCGCGTGCCGACGATGGCGGAAAGCCCGGACATCGAGGTGTTCATCGTCGAGAGCATCGACCCGAACGGCCCATTCGGCGCCAAGGAGGCCAGCGAAGGCATGCTGGCCGGCTTCCTGCCGGCGGTGATGGATGCGGTCCACGAGGCGGCGGGCGTTCGCCCCGACGCCCTGCCGCTGACTCCCGACCGCATCGCCGAGTTGCTGGACGCCAGGGAAGGAGTCCAGTCATGAACCTGATGCCGGATTTCCGCTGTCACCGTCCGGCCACCCTCGAGGAGGCGGTGCGGCTCAAGGCCGCCTCGGCGGGGACGCGCTTCGTCGCCGGCGGCACCGATCTGCTGGTCAATCTGCGCCGCGGCCTGGACGAGCCGTCCGACCTGATCGACCTGACCGCCGTCGCCGATCTGGCCGCCATCCGCCGCGAAGGGGACTCGCTGTGGTTGGGCGCGGGAGCGGTTCTGGCCGATCTCGCCCGCCATCCCGAAGTCCTCGCCTTCTATCCGGCCGTCGCCGAGGCGGCGCTGGCGGTGGCCGGCCCCACCCACCGCGCGGCGGCGACTCTGGGCGGCAATCTTTGCCAGGACACCCGCTGCATCTTCTACAACCAGAGCGAATGGTGGCGCGAGGCCAACGATTATTGTCTGAAGCACAAGGGCGATAAATGCCACGTCGTGCCCAAGAGCGACCGCTGCTACGCCACCTATCACGGCGACATCGCGCCGGTGCTGATGGTGCTGGACGCCGAGGCGGTGGTGGCTGGGCCGGACGGCGTCCGCCGCGTAAAAATGACCGAGTTCTACCGCGAGGACGGCGGCGCCCATTTGACTCTCGCCGCGGGCGAAGCGCTGGCGGCGGTGGCGCTGCCGCCGCAGGGCGGCCGGCGCGCCGCCTATGCCAAGGCGCGCATCCGCGACGCCATCGACTTTCCCCTGGCCGGGGTGGCGGTGGCGCTCAAGCGCGACGGCGACGTTATCGGCGAGCTCAAGGTGGCGATCACCGGCACCAATTCGGCGCCGCTGGCCATCTCCACCGACGAGCTGACCGGGCGGGCGTGGGACGGCGCCGCCGCCGCCATCCTCGCCAAGAACCTGCGCAAGAAGGCCAACGTGCTGCGCACCACGGTGATTGGGGCGATTTACCGCCGGCGGGCGATGCAGGGTCTGGCCCGGCGGCTGGTGGATACGTTGTGGGATCGGGGATGACGGCGCGTCTGGCTGGCGCGCCGGCCGAGGCCGCGGCACGACGGCGATATGAAGCGAAAGGCTGACAATTCCCATGCAAACCCACATCGCCCGTTCGTTGCACGACGAACATATGGCCACCTTGGCGCTGCTCGCGCGGCTGGAGGCGCTCCTCGGCCGGCACGGCCCTGCCATGGCGCCCGATGCCGCGGCGGCGCCAGTGGCGGCGCTTCTGCGCGAGTTGGCGCGCGCCGTGGCGTTGGAACTCGGGCCGCATTTCACCTTCGAGGAATCCCACCTGTTTCCGCTCCTGGCCGATTCCGGGGCGCAGGAGATGGCGGCGCTGCTGACGGAGGAGCACGCCCAACTGCTGCCGTGCGCGCAACGGCTCGCCGAACTCGCGCGGCAGGGACAGGCGCAGGGCTTCGGCGCCGCGCGCTGGGCGGAGTTCCATGCCCTCGGAGCGGCGCTCGCCGGGGCGCTCGCCGCGCATGTGGAGAAGGAAGAGATGGGCCTGCTGCCGGCGCTCGAAGCGCTGCTCGATGCCGAGACGGACGGCAGATTCGCGATGGAATACGCGGCGTTGCGCTGAACGCAATATGCCGCCGACAGGAAGGGGACGTGAGATGACCGACAACCCAACCGCGGGCGATACCGCGGCCGCCCAGGCGAACTTGGCGCATATCCGTTCGCTCGAACGCAACGACCTCGATGCCGTCGTCGCGGTCGATCAGAATCTGTCGGGGCGCAGCCGGCGCGGCTTTTTCACCCGCCGGCTCGATCACGCAACGCGCGATCCGGCCGCCTTCGTCGGGCTCGCCGCCGAGCGCGACGGCCGCTTCGCCGGTTTCGTCTTCGCACGCATCGAGGAAGGGGAGTTTGGCGCCGCCACGCGGGAGGCCTCGCTCGACGCGATCGGCGTCGATCTCGCGCTCGCCGGCAGGCACGGCGTGGGCCGCGCGCTGCTCGACCGCCTGGCTGCGGAGTTACGCGCCCGTGGGATCGACGAGCTCGCGACCCAGGTCGATTGGACGGACCACCGACTGATCGGCTTCTTCTCCGGCGCCGGCTTCGTCCTGGCGCCGCGCGTCGTGCTGGAGCGCGGAGCGGGCGACCCGGTGCCGGGGGGCGATGCGCAGGAGGAGCCGGCGGAGGACCAGACGTTCAAGTCGCCGCCGCCCGACCCCTTGCGGGTGCGCTCGATGGCGCGTGAGGATCTGCCGGCGCTCGTGGCGATCGACCGGCGCATCACGGGGCGGGACCGCCCCGCCTATTACGCCCGCAAGCTGGAAGAGGTCTTCAGCGAATCCGGGGTGCGGATGTCGCTGGTGGCCGAGATCGACCAACATCCGGCCGGCTTCATCATGGCGCGGGTGGATTTTGGCGAGTTCGGGCACACCGAGCCCGAAGCGGTGATGGACACGATCGGCGTCGATCCGCGGCACGAGCACGAAGGGGTGGCGACGGCGCTGCTGTCGCAGCTCACGGCCAACCTCGGGGCGCTGCGCGCCGAATCGCTACGGACCGAGGTGAGCTGGAACAGGTTCGACCTATTGAGCTTCCTCGATCGGACGGGGTTCCGTCCGCACCGTCGGCTCGCCCTGCGGCTCAGCCTGAACTGAGATTGGCGGACACAACAATCAGGAGGGAAACGTCTTGACTAGTCAGTTACTTGGACGGCGCGGCAGCTTCGGGAGTCACATGGCGCCGGAGGTTTCAGCCTTGAACGCATTTTTCAGTCCAAAAAGCGTCGCCGTGGTGGGCGCCTCGTCGGATCCCAAAAAGCCCGGGCACACCATGCTGCGCAACATGGTTGCCGCGGGCTACAAAGGAAAGATCTTCCCCGTCAATCCGCGCGAGCCGGCCATCCTCGATCTGCGGTGCTACAAGAGCGTGCTTGACATCCCTGAACCGGTCGAGGCGTGCGCGCTGATGGTCTCGTCCGATCAGGCCCTGTCGGTCGCGAAAGAGCTGGCGGAGAGAAAACGCCGCTTCAACGATGTCGCGGCGGTGGTGTGCATGTCGGCCGGCTTCGGCGAGCTCAACACTCCCGAGGGGACCGAGCGCGAACGGGCGCTGGTCGAGACCCTGCGTTCCGCCGACATTCGCATGGTCGGTCCGAATTGCGTCGGCGTCATGAACACTGTGAGCGGGTTCAACACCAACTTCGACATTGGCGCCTACCCGAGCGGTGGAATTAGCCTCCTCACGCAGAGCGGCGCCTTCGGCAACGCCTTCTTGTTCGCCGCCGGCGCCACCGGCCGCGTCGGCCTGAACAAGTACGTCTCCGTCGGCAATATGGCCGATGTGCAGATGGCCGAGCTGCTGAGGTTCCTCAAGGACGACGAGTCCACCCGGGTCATCGGCATCTATCTGGAAGGCCTGGCCGATCCGCGCGGCTTCTTCGAAGCCGCCCGCGAGGTCGCAGCGCTCAAGCCGATCGTGGTCCTGAAAAGCGGCCGAAGCGCGCTGGGCTCGACCGCCGCGCTCTCTCATACCGGCGCGATCGCCGGCGCCGACGCCATCTACGACGGGGCCTTCCGGCAGTTCGGGTTGGTGCGCGCCGGCACCGTCGCGGAGTTCTACGAAACGTTGAGAGCGTTTTCCAAGCAACCGATCCCCGGGGGAAACCGCGTCGCCGTGCTGACCCACATGGGCGGGCCGGGAACCATGTGCATCGACGGGATTTCTGCGCTCTCCGGCATCAAGATGGCGTCGTTCGCCAGCGAAACGGAGGCGGGGCTGAGGAGCGTCCTGCCCCCTGCCGCCAACATCGGCCACCCGCCCGGTTATATCGACATGACGGCGACCAGTTCCGAGGTTCTCCACAATCAGGTTCTGACGCTTCTGTTCAAGGACCCGAACGTGGATGCGGTCATCCAGATCCTCGGTCCCAGCGCGTTCCATGATCAGCGGCAGCTCGCCAAGCAGGTCGCGAGCGCTTACGAAGCCCAGGGCGGGGCGAAAAAGCCGCTGCTCAATGTCGTAACGTTCGGCGAGTTCGGCGCCGACTTGCGCCACGGTCTGGAGGGCGCGGGCCTGCCGACGTTCGACTATCCGGACACGGTCGCTCGGGTTGCGGCAAATCTTTCAGGCTTTGGAGCCATTCGGGCAACGGCGGCGCAGGCGCCCGTCAACCGCCAGTCACACCGCACGGACGGGCCTACCGCGCCGCTGATCGCCACTGCGGCCAAGGAGGGTCGGGTCAGCCTACTCGAGCCGGAAGCCTATGCGGTGTGCGACCAATACGGCATCCGGGTGCCGCCCTTCAAGCTGGTGGAAACGCTTGACGACGCCATCGACGCCGCAAAAGTCGTCGGCTATCCCGTCGTGCTCAAAGTGGTGTCGGCGAAGATCCTGCATAAATCGGATATTGGCGGCGTGATGCTCGGCGTCAGCTCCGATGCCGTTCTGGAACAGTCGTACGCGCGGCTTGTCGAGAACGTCAGGAAAGCGGCGCCCGGCATTCGCAACCCGAGCGTGCTCGTTCAGAAGATGATGCCCTCGACGACCGAGCTGGTGCTGGGAGCGATCCGGGACAAGCTGTTCGGCCCCGTGGTCATGTTCGGCCTGGGGGGAATCTACGTCGAAGTGCTCAAGCGCGTGGGCTTCCGGCTGGCGCCGTTCGGAGTCGAACAAGCGCGGGAGCTGATTCATGACACGCTCCCCCCGCAGCTGATCGCCGGGGCGCGCGGCAGGAACAAAATGAACGTCGACGCGATTGCCGGGACGCTCGTTTCCCTCGGCCGCCTGCTGGAGGAACAGCCGCAGATCGAACAGGTGGATCTGAACCCCTGCCTGGCGCTCGACGACGGCTGCATGGCCGTCGACGCGAGGATCATCCTTTCGAAGCGATAAGCGGGCCGCGGGCTTCGCCGGTCGGCGAGGCCCGCCGGCGCCGGGACTTGCCGCGAGCGCCGGAGCGACGAGCCCACATCCTCACGCACGGCAGCGGGCGCTCGGCTCCCGTCGACGGCGATTGAGCGCCCCGTCGAAGGAGGTAGCGCGCGATCGTCCCGGTCGATGCGGTTTCCGCCTCCGCTCGTCGCATTGGTTTTGGCTTATTCGGAATGGACTGGGGGATCGGGGTCGTGGTCCCAGTTTGGGTCGTCGGAAGCGAATTTCGCCAGCCATTCATCGACCCAGACGACGTGATTGCGCTCGTCCTCGGCCATTTCTCCGGCAAAGGCGGCGATCGCGGGATCGGTCGCAGCTTCGGCGACGGCTTCGAAATACTTCACCGCGCGCTCCTCATTGAAACGCGCCAGCCTGAGCGCCTGGCGCGGCGTCATGAGATAATGGAGCTGATCGAAATCGGTCGCTTCCGGGCCGTCGGGGCCTGTCCAACTGAAGGTCGCCGAGCGGCCCGCGACGAGCGCATTGCCGGCGCGGCGCGCAATCTCGTCGCGATGTTCGCCCTCGATCGACGCCATCTTTCGGAAGATCGCCGCAATCTCCTTGTTGTTGTGCACCTCCATCTGGTCGGCAAGCAAAGTGTAACGCTCGGCGGCTTCCACCTCGATGGCGAGCGCTTGCGCGAAAAACTCCGCGACGCTGTTGAATTTCGGAGGCTCAACGGGTTGTGGAGCGTTGGTCATATCGCGAACTCGGTTTCGAGATGAGAGGGAGCGAAGTCGGCCAGGGGCTTGGGTTGATAGGGTTGGCGCTTGCCGCGATAGAGAACGCCGACGTTGAACCCGTCATCCGTCATCAGGCGGCGGGCGGCGCGAGCGGGATCGTCCGTCTCCGGCACGATTGCCGCATGAACCAGACTCTTCCAGCCTTTCTGCTGGTCTTCCCGGAAGGTGACGCAGGGGCTCAGGATCTGCACAAAGGAGAAGCCCGGCGTTCGAACCGCCTCGACGATCAGTTTGGCGCAGCCGCCGATGTCGCCGGAAAAGCCGCGCGCGATGAAATTGGCCCCTGAAGCCAGCGCGATCACAAGCGGGTGGAAGGGGCTGAGTCCCGTGCCGCCCGGTGCGATGGCCGTGTCCCAGTCTGGTTCCGTCGTTGGCGATGGCTGACCCTTCGTCATGCCGTAGATGCGATTGTCCATGACGACATAGGTCAGATCGATGTTGCGCCGGCAGGCGTGCAGAAAGTGATTGCCGCCGATCGAGAAGCCGTCGCCGTCGCCGCTGGCGACGACGACCGTCAAATCCGGACGCGCCACTTTCAACCCGGAAGCCAAGGCGAGGGCGCGGCCATGGACGCCGTGGAATCCGTAGCAGTTGGTATAGGCGGGGATGCGGGACGAACAGCCTATCCCCGAGACCACCGCGACCTGTTCGGGCGGCAGGGCGAGTTCCGCCATCGCGCGCTGGAAGGCGAGCAGCACCGAATGGTCGCCGCAACCGGGGCACCACACTGGTTTGACCGAGGATTTGTAATCGGCGGGTTTGAAAGCCTTCTCGGCGGAGGGGATCATGTTCATGCTCGCGCCCCTTTCTGGATATGAGCAAAGGCCTCGCCCGGCCGGATCGGCAGAGGGCCGGGGCAATGGATGGGGACGACGTCGTCGGGCAGGTCGTAATGGGCGCGCAGATAGCGCCAGAACTGTCCGGCGTGGCTCTGTTCCACCACAAGAACGCGTTTGACGCCCTCCAGCGCCGCGGTCAGCCGCGCGGGTTGGGTCGGCGCGATCAGCCGCAGCGCTATCAGTTTCACCTTGATTCCGCCAGCGCGCGCCTCGGCGACGGCTTCACGCAATGGTTCGCTCGACGAGCCCCAGGTCAGGACGGCCAATTCGCCTTCGCCGTCGATCTCGGCCCAGTGCTCGCCGAAGTCGAAAGCGTCCAGCTTGCGCTGGCGTTTGTCGAGTTGACCGACATGGTCCTTGGCTTGGCTCGAAGGCGTGCCGCGCGCATTGTGGGTCAGGCCGTCGGCGGTGTACTGGCCGCCGGGGAAGCCCGGGACGGCCATCGGCGAGACGCCCGATTCTGTCGGGACATAGCGCTCGTAGCCCTCGACGGGCCCTTCGAGGACCAGACGTTTCGTCGGGAAAACGACGTCGTCCGGCCTGTCGATGACGACCCGGGCTTGGCCGAGCGATTGGTCGGACAGCATGATGACCGGCGTTTGCAGCGATTCGGCCAGATGCACCGACCATTGCGCCGTCAGCAGGCAATCGGCGACGGAGAGAGGCGCCGTCACGACATGGGGCGCGTCGCCATGCAGCCCGTAGACGGCGATGTTGAGATCGCTTTGCTCGGATTTGGTCGCGATGCCGGTCGAAGGCCCCGAGCGCATGACATCGACGACGACGAGGGGAATTTCGGAGGCGACCGCGAGGCCGAGGGACTCGATCATCAGGGATAGACCGGGGCCCGCCGTCGCGGTCAGGGACGGCGCGCCGCCGTAGCTTGCGCCGATGATCATATTGATCGAGGCGAGCTCGTCCTCGGCCTGCATCAGAACGCCGCCGCATTGCGGCAGGGCATGCGCCATCCATTCGAGGATTTCGGTCGCCGGAGTGATCGGATACCCGCCGACGAATTTGACGCCGCCTTTCAACGCGCCGAATCCGGTCGCCTCGTTGCCCGTGATCGACCAGCGGCCCTGCCGCGGCGCGCTCGGCGGAGCAAGCTTGGGAACGGCCACGTCCGGCGCCGCTTCCGCGCCGACCAGAACCGCCTTTTCGCTGGCCGCCAGCGCTTCGGGCTTCTTGCGGCCAATTGACGCAGCAACCGCTGCGATGATCGCCGCTTCGGGCAGGCCGATGAGCCGGGCCAGTATGCCGAGGGCGATCATCGAAATGCGCCCGCCGGCAACGCCTTTGGCGAGCTTCGCCATGGGCACGAGGCCGATGGCCGCGCCGGAATCCTTGAGAAAGCCAGGCATTTCGCCCGCGGCCGGATCGGCAATGATCAGACTGGCGGAATCCAGAGGCAGCTCCGCGGCGAAACGCTGCACATTTTCGAAATCCAGGGCGAGCAGGATGTCGAACCGGTCGCCGGGCGACTGCACGGGTTTCGACGATAGGCGGATCATCGCCGCCGCCTCGCCGCCGCGAATCTGCGGGCCGGTCGAACGCGTCATCAAGCCATAGAATCCGCAGCTCGTCGCTGCGTCGAGCAGGGTCTGCCCTGCGGTCATCACGCCCGCGCCGCCCGACCCGGTGAGAACGATCGAGAGAGAGGTCGGAGAAGGTGACTTTGTCATGACGTTGGCCTGTTCATTCGCGCGTTCCTCCGATTGGGGCCGGCGCCGAGAGCCCGCGGGCAAGTTCGAAAAATAGCGCTTGCTCATTTGGTATTCCAATACTAATATACCATTAGAAGCGACAAACCGCAAGCAGGCAAACAGGCCGTCGGCGGCAAAACGAGGAACGGGAATGCCGGAGGGAATCAAGGCGCATCGGTGGATGATGACGGGGGTCAATCAGCCGATGATTCGCGAGGGTTTCGAGGCGGCGCCGGCCGATGGCGAGGTCGTCGTGGCCGTCGCCGGTTGCGGCGTCTGCCATACGGATCTCGGCTATTTTTACGACGGCGTGCGCACCAATCATCCCTTGGCGCTGACTCTCGGCCACGAGATTTCCGGGCGCGTCGTCGCCGCGGGCGCCGGCGCGCAATCCTGGCTCGGCCGCGCGGTGATCATTCCCGCCGTTCTGCCCTGCGGCGAATGCGACGCATGCAAACGGGGTCGGCCGAACATCTGCCGCAAGCAGAAGATGCCCGGCAACGACATTCACGGAGGCTTCGCCTCTCATATCGTCGTGCCGGCGCGCGGCCTCTGCCCGGTGGACGAAACGCGTCTCGCCTCGCGGGGCTTGTCGCTTGCCGATGTGAGCGTCGTCGCCGACGCCGTGACGACGCCCTATCAGGCCGTGGTCCGCGCGGGCGTGACGCCAGGCTCGGTGGCGATCGTCGTCGGCATCGGCGGCGTCGGCGGATATTCGGCGCAGATCGCTAGGGCATTCGGCGCCACGGTGATCGCCATTGACGTCGACCCGGCAAAGCTCGCTGCGATCCGCGAGCATGGGGCCAGCCTGACGCTCAACGCCCGCGAGCACGACCTCAAGAGCCTCAAGGCCAAGATCGGCGAATTTTGCAAGGCGAACGGTCTGCCCTCGAGCGAGTGGACGATCTTTGAATGTTCCGGCTCCGCGGCCGGCCAGACCACCGCGTTCGGCCTTTTGACCTATGGCGCGACGCTGTGCGTCGTCGGCTTCACGATGGACCGTGTGGAGCTGCGCTTGTCCAATCTCATGGCTTTCGACGCCCGCGCCTTGGGAAACTGGGGCTGCCCGCCGGAACTCTATCCGGCCGCTCTCGCTCTCGTGCTCGACGGCAAGATCAATCTTGCGGCTTTCGTCGAACAGCATCCGCTCGACGACATCAACGCGATCTTCGAGCAGGCGCATGCGCACAAGCTCACCCGCCGCGCCATTCTCGTTCCTCATCAGTGACAGGAATTGTTCAGATGTCCGCTCTTGTCGATCACGATATCGTCGCATTCGAGCCCGTCGCCGGCGTCATCTATGAAAAGCGCCCAGCGCGGGGCCTCGACGGCAAGCCTGTTTCGGGGCTCTTCAACGCTTGGATCTGGCTCGACAACCCCGGCCAGTTCAACTCTTACACGACAGATATGGTGAAGGGCGTCATCCGGGCGTTCCGCGCCGCCTCGAATGCGCGCGATGTCGTCGCGGTGGTCTTTACCGGGGTGGGCGACAAGGCGTTCTGCACTGGCGGCAACACCAAGGAATATGCGGAATATTACGCCGGCAATCCGCAGGAATATCGGCAGTACATGCGCCTGTTCAACGACATGGTGTCGGCGATCCTCGGGTGCGACAAGCCGGTGATTGCGCGCGTCAACGGCATGCGCATCGGCGGCGGCCAGGAAATCGGCATGGCCTGCGATTTCACCATCGCCCAGGATCTCGCACGTTTTGGCCAGGCTGGTCCCAAGCACGGCTCGGCCGCCATCGGCGGGGCGACGGACTTCCTTCCGCTCATGGTCGGCGCCGAACGCGCGATGGAGTCGGGAACCCTGTGCGAGCCGTGGTCAGCGCATAAGGCCTATCGTCTCGGCGTCGTTCTCGACATCGTCCCCGCGTTGAAGGTCGACGGCGCTTTCGTCGCCAATCCGCTGGTGGAGACGCAACGTTATCTCGACGAGTTTGGCCGCATCGTTCACGGCGAATCCCTGACCGGCGCCGCCTTGGCTGCGGGCAAGGCCCTGGTGGCGCGCGGCGTCGTCGATCTGTCGTTGCTCGACGCCAAGGTCGAAGCGATGTGCGCCAAGCTGATGACCACGTTTCCGGAATGCTTGACCAAGAGCTTCGAGGAATTGCGCAAGCCGAAAATCGACGCCTGGAATCGCAACAAGGAAAACAGCCGAGCTTGGCTCGCCCTCAATATGTTGGCCGAGGCCCGCACGGGGTTCCGCGCGTTCAACGAGGGCCCGAAGCACGAACGCGAAATTGATTTCGTCGCTCTTCGCCAACGCCTCGCCAAGGGCGAGGCATGGAGCGAGGCGATGATCGAGGACTTGATCCCGAAGGCGGGGGGGCGCAAGGCGTGAGCGGCCCGCTGAAAGTCTGGCTCGATCGTGACGGACGTTTGCTTCGTCTGCGGCTCGATCGCCCCAAGGCGAATATTCTCGATGCGGCGCTCGTGGGCGCGATCGAAAACGCCTTCGTTCAGCAAGGCGGCGCGGCGGAATTGCGCGGTATCCTCATCGACGCCAGCGGCGCGCATTTCAGCTTCGGCGCCTCGATCGAGGAGCATCTTCCCGATCAATGCGCGGCGATGCTCGCGGGCTTTCACCGACTGATTCTCCGACTCTTCGCTTCGCCTGTTCCGGTCTTGGTCGCGATCCGCGGCCAATGCCTCGGGGGTGGTCTCGAACTCGCGAGCGCGGGTCATCTCTTGTTCGCCGCGCCCGACGCAAAATTCGGCCAGCCGGAGATCCAGATCGGCGTATTCGCGCCGGCGGCGTCCTGTCTGCTGCCGGAACGCATCGGACTTGCGGCAGCCGAGGATCTCCTGCTTTCCGGACGTTCGATCGGCGCCGAGGAGGCTTCCGCGATAGGCCTCGTGACGGAACTCGCCGACGATCCCGAAGGAGCGGCGCTCAACTATTTCGATCGGCATTTGGCGCCGAAAAGCGCGAGTTCGCTGCGCTTCGCGACGCGCGCGGCCCGGCACGGAACGATCGAAAGAGTTTCGGCGAAGCTCTCCGCCGTCGAAACGATCTACTTGGGGGAATTGATGGCGACGCAAGACGCCGTCGAGGGCCTTTCCGCATTCATCGGAAAACGTCCGGCTCGTTGGAAGGATCTCTGACATGCTCGATATGCCAAAATCCGCGACGTCCAGAATCGTCCAGCGCTGCGAGGACCTGTTCAGCGATCTGACTTTCGAATCGGCCCGGGCGTGGAAAGCTGCGCGCCCAGGGCGCAAAGTCGTCGGCTACATGCCCTACTATGTGCCGCGTGAGATCATACACGCCGCCGGCGCCCTGCCGCTCGGCGTTCTGGGCGGCGGCGATCAGCTCGAAGTCGTTCACGGCGACGCCTATTACCAGTCCTATATCTGCCGTATTCCGCGCTCGACCATCGAACTGGGCGTGTCCGGTCGGCTCGATTTCGTCGACGGCATGCTCTTCCCCTCGATCTGCGACGTCATTCGCAATCTGTCGGGGATGTGGAAATTGATGTTTCCCAAGCAGGACGCGCGTTATGTCGATCTGCCGCAGAATTTCGAGGACGACGTCGGCGGCGAGTTCTACAGGAGCGAGCTGAACGACATTCGCGAATGGCTCGCTCGCATCACGGGAACGCCGGTCACCGACGAAGCCATCCGCGCCTCGATCACGCTTTTCAACGAAAATCGCCGGTTGGTTCGCCAGGCCTACGCGTTGCGGGCGAAGGAGCCCTGGAACATTCCGTCCTCCGAGCTCTATCTCTTGCTGCGCGCGGGCCTCGTCCTGCCGGTGGAGGATCACAATCAACTGATGCGCGAGTATCTTGTTTCGGTGCGCGAGCAGCAGAGGGCGATCAAGGACAATTGCCGGGTCGTCCTGTCGGGCGTCTTCTGCGAGCAGCCGCCGCTCAACCTGATCAAGTCGATCGAACTGTCCGGCTGCTACATCGTCGACGACGACTTCATGCTCATCACGCGCTGGGAAAAATCAGATATTGCGATCGATGGCGATCCCATCGCCAATCTCGCGCATTCCTATCTGCACGATTCCTATTCGACGTCGCCGAAATACGAGCCGGATCAAGCCAAGAAGGGCATGTATCTCGTCGACAGCGTTCGTCAGAACCAAGCGGAAGGCGTCATCTTCGCGATGCCGAGCTTCTGCGATCCGGCCCTGCTCGAGCGGCCGATGCTGCAAAGCGTGCTGAAGCAGCATGGCGTGCCCCAGATCGCCTTCAAATACGCCGAGAATTCCGGCCAGATGCAGCCCATTCGCGAGCAGGCCGGAACGTTCGCCGACTCGATCAAACTATGGAGCGGAGCATGACCATTATCACCCGACCCAGAGCCAAGCCCGCCGACGCCATCAAAGACGCTTCCATGACGAAGCAGAAAGAGATGATGAGTCGGCACTATGAACGTCTGTCCGACGCGCCGGATCGGGGCGAGAAAGTCGCGGCGACCTTCGTTCCCGGCAATCTCAACGAATTGTTGATGTGCTTCGACTTCGTCAACAATCTCCCGGAGGTCAACGCAATCCAGAACGGTTTGCGCAAGACCAGCGGCGCCTTCGTAATGGAAGCCGAAAAACTCGGCCATTCCGAGGACGTGTGCACCTATGTAAAATCCGACATCGGCATGATGGCGAAGGGCAATATCGGCCCCAACGGGCGAAAGCTGCCCGATCCGGACGTATTGCTCCTGTCCTACACAGGCTGCTTCACCTTCATGAAATGGTTCGAACTGCTCCGCCAGCAATATAATTGCGAAACGATCATGTTCCACACGCCCTACATGGCGGACGGAAAAATCACCAAGGACATGATTCAATACATGGTGAAGCAGCTCAAGCAGGACGTCATTCCAAAACTCGAGAAGGTTTCCGGCGTTAAATTCGATATCGACCGTCTGCGCGAATATCTGCGCAAATCCGCAAAGGCCGAGGACGATCTCGTCTGGGTGCTGCAAAGCGCGAAGACGAAGCCCTCGCCGATCGACGCCTATTTCGGCGGTATTTATTACATCGGACCGATTTTCGGCGCCTTCCGTGGCACCGACGATGCGATCGACTACTATCGCTTTCTGCGTGAAGAAGTCGAGGAACGCATTGCGCAAGGCAAGGGGCCTGTCACGCCGGACGGCGATATGGGCAAGGAACGCTATCGCCTGGTTGTCGAAGGCCCGCCAAACTACACGCACTTCCGCCAGTTTTGGAAGATGTTCTACGACGAGGGCGCGGTGATCGTCGCCTCGAGTTACACCAAGGTCGGCGGCTGCTATGATTTCGGGTTCCGGCATGACCCCGACAATCCGCTCGAATCGCTCGCTGAATATTGCCTGAATGTTTACACGAACCGAAACCTGCCGATGCGTGTCGACATGTTGGAGAATTACGTCAACGAATATGAGGCGGACGGGCTTCTGATCAATTCGATCAAGAGCTGCAACAGCTTCTCGGCGGGCCAATTGCTGATCATGCGCGAAGTCGAAAAACGCACGGGCAAACCAGCGGCTTTCATCGAGACCGATCTCGTCGATCCCCGTTATTTCTCGGCTGCGAACATTAAGAACCGCCTCGAAAGCTATTTCCAGATGATCGAGCAGAAGCGCGCTGGCATGCGCGGCGCCGCCTAAGGAGAGACCATGCGCACCTTCATTGGCATTGACCTCGGCTCGACGACGACGAAAGCCGTTCTGCTCGACGACAACCAGGACGTCATTGGACGCGGAATCACCAATTCCCGTTCAAACTACGGCACCGCCGCGCGCGTCGCGAGCGAGGAGGCCAGAATCGACGGGCGCTTCACCCTGTTTCGCCGAGCGTTGAGTTCGGGCGAGGCGAATGGCGAACGCGTCCAGGAGTTCCTGGGCGCGCTCGAGAGAAATTTTCGCCTCGTTCAATTCCTCGAGCAGCTGAGCGACCTCGAGGAAACCTGCATCGGGCAATTGCAGACCGAAAGGTTCGCGAAAGTGGCGGCGAAAATGGGCGAGGCGCTGACTGAAGTGTTCGGCCGCCTCAAAGCCGAAGCGCCGGAGCTCTATGCGCCGGGAGCCAAACGTAAGTCGGACTTCTTTCGCGATATCGCCGGCTCCCGCTTTCACGTTCATGCCGAGGCGGTCGCCCGCGAGGCGGATGTGCCGCATGACATTCTGTTGAACGCCTATGACAAGTCGATCATCGAGGTCGAGAACCGGCCGCCGGCGGGCGGCATGAGCGACAAGTTCCGTCGCGCCATGGCGCGCGTTCTCGAAATCGATCCCCATCTCATCGACGGGTCGAATAACGTTCCCGGCACGATCGAGGACACGCTCGGCATCGAGCTCGAGGAAACCTATCTCGTCGGCACGGGGTATGGGCGCGTCACTTTGCCCTTCTCAAAGGAGCATATCCGCTCGGAGATCCTCTGCCATGGGCTGGGCGCGCATATGATGTATCCCAAAACCCGCACGGTGCTTGACATCGGCGGACAGGACACCAAGGGCATCCAGATCGACGATGCCGGCATCGTCGAGAACTTCCAAATGAACGATCGCTGCGCGGCAGGGTGTGGACGCTATCTCGGCTATATCGCCGACGAGATGAATATGGGTCTTCACGAACTCGGTCCGATGGCGATGAAATCGAACCGGCCGGCGCGCATCAATTCGACCTGCACGGTTTTCGCGGGCGCCGAATTGCGCGATCGACTGTCCCTAGGAGAAAAGCGCGAGGACATTCTCGCCGGTCTTCATCGAGCGATCATCCTGCGTGCGATCTCGATCATCTCGCGCTCGGGCGGCGTGACGGACGAGTTCACCTTCACCGGCGGCGTCGCCAAGAATGACGCGGCGGTTCGCGAACTCCGCAAGGTGATCAAAGAAAACTACGGTGAAGTGACGATCAACATCAATCCGGACTCCATCTATACCGGCGCGCTCGGCGCCGCCGAATTCGCGCGCCGCGCGGTCGCTTCCTGAAGGAGGAGAATTTCATGCCGATCACAGCAGGGATCGATGTTGGAACCGGGGCCATCAAGGTCGCCGTCTTCAATGTGGAGGGCGGCAGGGAAACCTGCCTCGCCAAGCGCGTCGATCGCATGCGTCAGCGCGATCCCTTGGCGCTGGCGAGGCAGATCTACGATGACGTGTTGTCGTCGGCCGGCCTCGCGCGCGAGGATGTCGCGTATTGCGCGACCACCGGCGAGGGCGAGGCGCTGGATTTCCACACCGGCCATTTCTATTCGATGACCACTCACGCCCGCGGAGCCATTTATCTGCGCCCGGATTGCCGCGCCGCGCTCGACACCGGCGCGTTGCACGGCCGCGCCATTCGTATGGATGAACGCGGCAAGGTGCTCAGCTACAAGATGACGAGCCAATGCGCGTCAGGGTCCGGCCAATTTCTGGAAAACATCGCGCGTTATCTCGGCATCGCTCAGGACGAGATCGGCGCCCTGTCGAAACAAGCCGACAATCCCGAGAAGGTGTCGGGAATCTGCGCCGTGCTGGCCGAAACCGACGTGATCAACATGGTTTCGCGTGGCATTACGGCGCCGAATATTCTCAAGGGCATCCACCAGTCGATGGCCGATCGCTTGGCTAAACTGTTGAAGACGATTGGGGGGCTCGATGGCGTCATTCAGATGACCGGCGGCCTCGCGCTCGACGCCGGCCTTGTCGACGCGATGAAGGAGGCGATGGCTCGCGAGAAAGTCAACGTGCCGATCGAGAGCCATCCCGATGCGATTTATGCGGGCGCCATCGGCGCGGCGCTGTGGGGCGCGTTCCGGCACGAGAGGCTGGCGCGCCTCGCCGAGCAGGCCAACGCGGCGTGAGCGCCGGGAGATAGGAGACTCGACATGGCCCTCATGATCAATGAAGATTGCACCGCATGCGACGCGTGCCGCCCGGTCTGCCCGAACGAGGCGATCGCGGCGGGCGAGTCCATCTTCACCATCGATGCATTGCGCTGCACGGAATGTGTCGGAGCGGAGGAGGAGCCCCAATGCAAGCTCGTCTGTCCGGCGGACTGCATCGTCGCCAATCCGGACTGGCCGGAAACGCGCGAGGAACTGCAGGAGAAATACGAGCAGCTTCATTCCTGAGCCGGGAGCCCTGTTCGCGAAGACGGACTTCCCGGCCGCCGGCGCTTTGACGCGGGCGTTTGCGGGCTTGGCGGCCGCCAGGCCGTGGCTCGACGCGTTCGACATGTTGGGGGCTCGTGCGGTCCGCTCGCCGCCCTTGTAGGAACAACGCCATGCAGACAGCGCGCCCGAAAGTCTATTCGATCGATGGTGTGACGCCGGTCATTCATCCCGGCGCTTTTGTCCATCCGGAGGCGGTTCTGATCGGCGACGTCATCGTCGAGGAAGGTTGCTACATCGGGCCTTGCGCGTCGCTTCGCGGCGATTTCGGTCGGATCATCGTGCGGAAGGGATCGAACGTGCAGGACAATTGCACCTTGCACAGCCTGCCTGGGTTCGATTCGATTATCGGGGTCGACGGCCATATCGGGCATGGCGCCATCGTTCACAGCGCGCAGCTAGGGCGCAATGTGCTTGTCGGGATGAACGCCGTCGTCATGGATCATGCGAAGGTCGGCGAATCGGCGATGATCGGGGCGATGAGCTTCGTGAAGGCGGGCGCCGAAATTCCCGCCCGTCATCTCGCGGCGGGCGTTCCGGCGCGGATCGTGCGCGAGCTTTCGGCGGATGAACTCGCGATGAAAAGCGAAGGCACCAAGAAATACCAGGAACTGGCTCGCCGCTGCCTGGCGTCGTTGCGGCCGGCGGAGCCCCTCGCGCATTTCGACGCGAACCGTCCAAGGGTGGATGCCGATATCGCCCTGCCGTTGCGCAGCAGGATGAATGCGGAAAAACTCGGGGAATGAATCATCTGACGACGGACACGGCGCTCGTCCTCGGCCGCGCGATCACGGGATTGCAGGCGTTGTGCTGTCGATCAGACCGTCTCGCAATGTCAAGGCGACAGAGCCAGAGGCGCGGCGCATCAATGCTCGATCTGCGCCGCGCAACGCCGTCCCCGGCAATTGCGGCGCGAAATCCGACGTTCGACATGCGCAGCCGCGCGCGGTCTCCCGTTGATCCGCCGAGTCGACAGGCATAAATTCGCTAAATCGACATGCGCACTATCTTGCATAAAGCACAAAATATGCACTATAAATCATATCCCCGCATCGCGAGAATTCGCCGGCGGGGAGACAGTCGAAGGAGTGGATGATGTCGAGGCAGCGATTCCTGGATACGGTCGCGTCGGTGGCGAATGCGATTGGCGATCGGCCGCTCGATGACCGGCTGTCGGCCTCTCTGAACGCCGAATTCCCCAAGAACGGCAAAGTGTTCGAGGATCTCAAGGCGCTGTGCGCGGAGGGTGAGCGCGACGGCTGGCTGGTCAGCCGCGAGGCCGCGGGCATCAAGTTTGGCCGCGCCGTCAAGCCGGGCGCGGAGGCCGGCCGGTTCAGCGTCGACGTCGTGCGGATGAAGGACGTCAAGGGGCCGCACCACATTCACACCGCCGGCGAAATCGGCGCGGTTCTGCCGATTGCAGGGACGCCGAAATTCGACGCCTTTGACGAGGGCTGGTACGTCTATGGGCCTGGGTCCGACCACTGCCCCACCGTCGAAGGCGGCGACGCCTACGTCCTCTATCTCTTGCCGGACGGCGCCATTCAATTCACCGGCCGCTGAGCGCGGGGCGCCGGCCTTGCGACTGACGAAAATCTAGAGGACACGCGCGCCGAAACAGGCCGCGCAAGGGAGGAAGAATGATCGACACAACGGAGAACGCCGCCGTCTATTTCGTCGATCGCCACGCCGACAGCGCGTATCGGGACAAAATCGCCTTTGTCGAAGCCGGCGGCGGATGTCGGTCGATCTCTTACGCAAAACTCGCCTACGAAACCGGGCGGGTCGCGCATCTGCTCGAGCGGCACGAACTCGATCATGAAGATCGCGTCGCGATGCTCGTTCTCGACCAGATCGAATTTCCCGTCATATTTTGGGGCAGCCTGAAAGCCGGCGTGGTGCCCATCGCGCTCAATACGCTGCTGGCGACCGACGTCTACGACGTCATTTTGCGTGACAGCCGCGCCCGTGCGCTTTTCATATCGCGCGAACTGCTGCCCGTCGTGGCGCCGATCCTTGGGAATCTCCGCTATCTCAGCAAAGTCTTCGTTATCGGCGGCGAGGCGCCGGCGGGCGCGCTCTCGTTCGAAAGGGAACTCGCCGCCTGCGAGAGCCGCCCGCCGATCGCCGTGTCTCCTGACGAGTGCGCTTTCTGGCTCTATTCCTCGGGATCGACCGGCCAGCCCAAGGGCGTGCGTCACGTTCACAGCAGTCTGAAATATACGGCCGACACCTATGGCGCCCAGGTGCTGAAGATCGAACACGAGGACATCGTCTATTCCGCCGCGAAGATGTTCTTCGCTTACGGGCTCGGCAATGCGATGACCTTTCCGCTGTCGGTCGGCGCAACGACCATCCTTTACGCCGGGCGTCCGACGCCGGACGCGGTATTCGATATTCTCGATCGTTTGAAGCCGACCGTGTTCTGCGGCGTGCCGACGCTCTACGCCGCGATGGACGCGCAACTGGAAGCGGGGCGCGGCCATTTCTCGGCGCCGCTGCGCCGCTGCATTTCCGCGGGCGAGGCGCTGCCCAAGGAGGTCGGCGAGAAATGGCGCCGGCTGACGGGCGTCGATATTCTCGACGGCGTCGGGTCGACCGAATTGTTGCACATCTTCCTGTCCAACCGCAGCGATGACGTTGTCTACGGCACCTCGGGCGTTCCGGTGCCCGGCTACGACGTGCAGCTCGTCGATGAACACGACCACGAAGTCGCGGAAGGCGAAGTCGGCGAGTTGCTGGTGCGCGGCGGTTCGGCCGCTTCCGACTATTGGAACCGGCGCGACAAGAGCCGCTCCACCTTCCAAGGGCATTGGACGCGCACCGGCGACAAGTATGAGAAATTGCCCGGCGGGCGCTTCGCTTATTGCGGCCGCACTGATGACATGTTCAAGGTCAGCGGCATCTGGGTTGCGCCCTTCGAAGTCGAGCAGGCCCTTATCACCCATTCCTCGGTTCTCGAGGCGGCGGTCGTGTCCGCCCGCGACGCCGACGGCCTCGAGAAGCCGAAAGCGTTCGTCGTGCTGAAGCCCGGCGCCGACGTCGGGAATCTCGCTGCGGCGTTGAAGGATCACGTCAAAGATCGCATCGGCAAGTGGAAATATCCGCGCTGGGTCGAAATCATCCCGGAATTGCCCAAGACCGCGACCGGCAAAATCCAGCGCTTCAAGCTGAGGGGCGAGTAAGCGATGGCCGCATGGGCTTGGCGCGATGGCGCGGCGGGCGTCGTGACGATCAACGGCGCGCGCCTTGAAACGGTCACTCACGGCCCCGCGCCTGATCGGGCGCCGACCCTTGTCATGCTGCACGAGGGCCTCGGTTGCGTCGCGCTGTGGCGCGATTTTCCCCGGCGGCTCGCCGCCGCGACAGGTTTCGGCGTCTTCGCCTATTCGCGCGCCGGTTATGGGCAATCCGATCCCGTCCCATTGCCGCGGCCGCTCGACTACATGACGCGCGAAGCGCGCGAAACTCTGCCCGAGCTTCTCGACGCCATCGGCTTCGGGCGCGGCGTTCTTCTCGGCCACAGCGACGGCGCCTCCATCGCCGCGATTTACGCCGGTTCGATCGAGGATTTTCGCGTCCGCGGGCTTGTCCTCATGGCGCCGCACTTCTTCACCGAGGAAGGCGGGCTCGCCTCGATCGCGGCCGCGCGCGAGGCTTACGAGACGAGCGACCTGCGCGCCAAGCTCGCTAAATACCACCGCGATGTCGACAACGCCTTTCGCGGCTGGAACGACGCCTGGCTCGATCCCGGCTTCAAAGCCTGGAACATCGCCGACGTGATCGACTATTTGCGCGTCCCCGTCCTGGCGATTCAGGGCGCGGACGACCAATACGGCACGCCGGCGCAAATTCGGGAAATCGAGAATCGCATCTATTCGCCGGTCGACGTCGAGATTCTCGCCGAATGCAAGCATTCGCCGCACCTCGAACAGCCGGACAAGACCCTCGCCGCCGTCGCCGATTTTTGCGCTCGGCTCAATCGGATCGAACGCACCGTGGTTGAGATCAAATGAAACTCGAAAGCTTCGTTGGCGGCCGCTGGATCTCAGGCGCGGGTCAGGCGCGCGCGCTCGTCAATCCCGTCACCGGCGAAACGATTGCGGAGGCCGACAGCGCCGGCCTTGATCTTGCCGCGGCAATGGACTTCGCCCGCGACAAGGGCGGCGCTGCGCTGCGCGCCATGACATTCGCCGAACGGGGCGCGCTGCTGAAAGCCGTGGCGGACGTATTGACCGCCAACCGCCCCAGATACGAGACGATCGCCCGGCTCAACTCGGGCAACACGAAAGTCGACGCCGCGATCGACATCGACGGCGCCATCGCCACCCTTCGCCATTACGCGCGCATCGGCCAGACCCTCGGCCAGACGACCACCATCTTTGAACCCGGGCAGGATCAATTGGCGAAGGAGCCGGTGTTTTTCGCGCGCCACTTGTGGACCACGCGGCCGGGCGTCGCGGCGCAGATCAACGCCTTCAATTTCCCCTCGTGGGGCATGTGGGAGAAAATCGCGACCGCCACCATCGCCGGCGCGCCCAGCATGGCGAAACCCGCCACCGCCACCGCGCTGCTCGCCCATGACATGATGCGTGACGTGATCGCCGCGGGCGTCGCTCCCGCCGGGGTCTTCAGCATCGTCTGCGGCGCGGGCGAAGGCCTGCTCGAGACGTTGGGCGCGCAGGACTCGGTCGCCTTCACCGGTTCGGCCGCGACCGGCCTGACGATCCGCTCCCATCCCAACGTGCTGGCGAGCGGCGCCCGCGTGACGATCGAGGCCGACAGCGTCAACGCGACCATTCTGGGCGCGGACGTCGCGCCGGGCGGCGCGCTGTTCGATCTCGCCGTGCGCGAGGTCGTCAAGGCGCTGACGGTCAAGGCGGGGCAATTATGCACCAACATCCGCCGCGTGATCGCGCCGCGCGAGACGGCGTCGGCCTTGGCGGACGCCGTGCTGGCGAGTCTGAGCGGGATGAAGGTCGGCGATCCCGCCGACGAGAGCGTGCGCGTCGGCCCGCTCGTCAATACGCGTCAGCAGAACGACGCGCTGGACGGCATCGCGCGCTTGAAGTCCGAAGCGCGCGCGCTGACCGGCGGCGCCGCGCCCGAAGGCCTCGCCGGGGCCTTTGTCGCGCCGACCCTGCTGATGGCCGACGACCCCGCGCTTGGACGCGCCATCCACGAAATCGAAGTGTTCGGTCCGTGCGCGACGCTCATGCCCTATCGCGACGCTGCGGACGCCATCGCGCTCGCTCGACGCGGCGGCGGTTCGTTGGCGCTCAGCCTGTTCAGCAATGACCGCGAGCTTCAGTCCGCCGTCGCCGCCGGGCTCGGCCCGTGGCACGGGCGGCTCCTGATGGTCGACGAGACGACCGGCCGCAACCATACCGGCCACGCGATCGTCATGCCGCATTGCGTCCACGGCGGTCCGGGCCGCGCGGGCGGCGGCGAGGAGCTCGGGGGATTGCGCGGCCTGCGCCTGCACATGCAGCGCAGCGCCCTCCAGGGCTCGCCGGGCCTGTTCGAGCGGCTCGGCGCCGAGGCGAGCGAGGCGACCCTTTGAAGACAAGGCGGGAATATGCATCATATTGCACGCCTGGCCGAGACCTGGCCTCTCTATGTCTATGAAATATTGCGATTTCCAAAAAATCGCGCCGGGCCGCATCCGCTATTGCCTTTTTTGATTTAGGCACTATTGTGCATAACGACGAGCCGAGATTGAGCGGGAGAAAGAGCCCTGTGACCAAGCGCATCGATTTCCAGACCGACCCGTCGAAGTATCGCCACTGGCGCGTCGCCTATGACGGACCGGTCGCGACGCTGTTCATGGACGTGGACGAGAACGGCGGCCTGTTCGACGGCTACCAGCTCAAGCTCAATTCCTACGATCTGGGCGTCGACATCGAACTGGCCGACGTCGTGCAGCGCATGCGTTTCGAGCACCCGGACGTCGGCGCGGTGGTTCTGCGCTCGGGCAAGGACCGGGTCTTCTGCGCCGGCGCCAACATCCGCATGCTCGGCGGCGCGACGCATGTGCACAAGGTGAATTTCTGCAAATTCACTAACGAGACACGTAATACTTTTGAGGCGGCGGGCGTCGAGTCCGGCCAGCATTACATCTGCGCGGTCAAGGGCGCTTGCGCGGGCGGCGGCTATGAGCTGGCGCTGGCGTGCGACCATATCATCCTCACCGACGATGGCGCGACCTCCGTGGCGCTGCCGGAAGTGCCGCTGCTGGCGGTGCTGCCCGGCACCGGCGGCCTGACGCGCGTGACCGACAAACGCAAGGTGCGGCGCGATCTCGCGGACGTGTTCTGCTCCATCGAAGAAGGGGTGAAGGGCAAACGCGCCGAAGAATGGCGCCTCGTCGACGAGGTGGTGCCGAATTCGAAATTCGATGAACGGGTCGCCGCCCGCGCGCGCGAATTCGCCGACCGGGCCAAGCCGGCGAACTCGGACAAGGGCATCGCGCTTACGCCGCTGCAGCGAGATTTCGCCGAAGACGGCTCGGTGCGCTACTCCACGCTCGAAGCGCATGTCGACCGCGCGAAGAGCGTCGCGACGATCTCCATCCGTGGGCCCGAGGACGCCGCGCCGGCCTCGATCGCCGACCTGCACGCGCAGGGCGCATCGACGTGGATGCTGCGGCTCGCCCGCGAACTCGACGACGCGATCCTGCATCTGCGCCTGAACGAGCCTGAAATCGGCGTGCTCGTATTCAAGTCGCACGGCGATCCGCTAGAGGTCGTCGCCCACGAAAAACTCGTGACCGACAACGCCAAGACCGACTGGCTGGCCCGCGAAATCCAGCTCTACTGGAAGCGCGTGTTCAAGCGCATCGATCTCACCTCGCGCTCGCTCGTCGCCCTGGTCGAAAACGGCTCGTGCTTCGCCGGTTTCCTCGCCGAGCTCCTGTTCGCCTGCGATCGCTCGTACATGATGGAAGGCGCGTTCGAGGGCGACAATCGCCCGCCCGCGTCGATCACGCTGACGAGCGCCAATTTCGGGCCGTTCCCGATGTCGAACGATCTGACGCGCCTGCAGACGCGCTTCCTCGGCGAGCCCGGCAAGGTCGACGAGGCCGCCGGGGTCAAGGGCAAGGCGCTCGAAGCGGCCGAAGCGAGCAAGCTCGGCCTTGTCACCTTCGTCTTCGACGAGGTGGATTGGGACGACGAGGTCCGCATTTTCCTCGAAGAGCGTGCGAGCTTCTCTCCCGATGCGATGACCGGCATGGAGGCGAACCTTCGCTTCCCGGGACCGGAGACGATGGAAACCCGCATCTTCGGCCGGCTGACCGCCTGGCAGAACTGGATTTTCCAACGTCCGAACGCGGTCGGCGAGAACGGCGCGCTGCGGCGCTACGGCACCGGCGCGCGCGCCGACTTCGACATGCGCCGCGTCTGATCGAATTTCTAGAGGAGTGGAAGCGGTGACCGATCTCGTCAATGTCAGCTACGACACGTTAATCCCGAACAATGTCGGCCTGTCCTCGGACAAGCGCGTGCTCAAAGCGCTCGAAAAATGGCATCCCGGTTACATCAACTGGTGGAACGACCTGATCCCGGAGCGGTTCCAGAAGAGCATGGTCTATCTGCGCACCGCGGTCAGCGTCGATCCCAAAGGCTGGGCGAAGTTCGACTATGTGAAAATGCCGGAATACCGCTGGGGCATATTGCTCGCGCCGCAAGTCGAGGATCGCAGGATTCCCTGCGGCGAACATGTCGGCGAGAAAGCTTGGCAGGAGGTTCCCGGCGAATATCGCGCCTTGATGCGTCGCCTGATCGTCATTCAAGGCGACACGGAGCCCGCGTCCGTCGAGCAGCAGCGTTTTCTCGGCAAGACCGCGCCCTCGCTTTACGACATGCGCAACCTCTTCCAGGTCAATGTCGAGGAAGGCCGCCATCTCTGGGCGATGGTCTATCTCCTCCAGAAATATTTCGGCGCCGACGGCCGCGAAGAGGCGGACGATCTGTTGCGCCGCCGTTCCGGCTCGGAGGAGGCCCCGCGCATGCTCGGCGCCTTCAACGAGGAGACGCCGGATTGGCTCTCCTTCTTCATGTTCACCTACTTCACCGACCGCGACGGCAAGATGCAGCTCGAGAGCCTCGCGCAATCGGGCTTCGATCCGCTGTCGCGCACCTGCCGCTTCATGCTGACCGAAGAAGCCCATCACATGTTCGTCGGCGAGACGGGCGTCGGCCGCACGGTCCAGCGCACCTGCGAGGCGATGAAAGAGGCGGGCATCGACGATCCCTATGACATCGAACGGGTGCGCGCGCTCGGCGTCATCGATCTGCCGACCATTCAGAAGAAACTCAACCTGCACTACACGCTTTCGCTCGATCTGTTCGGCCAGGAAGTCTCGACCAACGCCGCGAACGCCTTCAACGCGGGCATCAAGGGCCGTTATATGGAGCATCGTCTGGAAGACGACCACAAGCTCGGCGGCGCCACTTATCCCGTGTGCCAGCTCGTCGACGGGCAGATCAGGATCGTCGATGCGCCGGCGCTCACCGCGATCAACATGCGCCTGCGCGATGACTATACCCGCGATGCGGCTGGGGGCGTCGGGCGCTGGAACAAGATCGTCGACGGCCTCGGCGTCAAGTTCGAGCTGAAGCTGCCGCACGAGGGTTTCAACCGCAAGATCGGCGTCTTCGCGGGCAAGCTCATCAACCCGGAAGGCAAGATCGTCCACGGCAAGGAATGGGACGAGAGGATCGGCGACTGGCTGCCCAGCAAGGCTGACGGCGACTTTATTCAGTCATTGATGAAGCCCTGCTGGGAGCCGGGAAAATTCGCGGGCTGGATAGCGCCGCCGAGGGTCGGCATCGACAACAAGCCGGGCGATTTCGAATACGTGAAGCTACATATGGCGTGAGCGCCTGGCGCGCGGGGCGGCGTCCGGCCGCCCGCCCCATTTGCTCGCCGCAAGAAAGCCGCTGCGGGGAAAGCCGATGAGCAAGCCAGTCAAGCAGCATCTGATCGACCCGGAAATCTGCATCCGCTGTTATACCTGCGAGGCGGCGTGCAGCGTGCAGGCGATCGAGCATGACGGCGTCAACGTCGTCGTCAATTTTGACAAGTGCAACTTCTGCATGGATTGCATTGCGCCTTGCCCGACCGGTTCGATCGACGCATGGCGTGTCGTGAACGCGCCCTATTCGCTGGCCGACCAATATGGCTGGCGGGAATTGCCGGCGCAGACCGCCTTCGCGGATACGGCGTCGGAGGCCGACGCCACGATCGAGGCGCTCGATGCGGATGTCGCGCTTCTGCTCGCCGAAGCCCATGCCGGCGCCGGCGGCAAGGCGAAGGCGCCGCGCTCGGCGACCAAACCCACGATCAATCTCTATACGCTGACCAAGCCGGCCGAAGCCACGGTGCAAGGCAACTACCGCCTGACCGCCGATGGCGCCGACAATGACGTGCGTCACATCATTCTCGATCTGGGCGGCCAGCCTTTTCCAGTGCTCGAAGGGCAGAGCATCGGCGTCATTCCGCCCGGCGTCGATGCGGACGGCAAGCCCTATCTGCCGCGGCTCTATTCCGTATCGAGCCCGCGCGACGGCGAGCGGCCCAATTTCAACAATCTTTCGCTGACGGTGAAGCGCGAACAGCGGGGCGTGTGCTCGAATTATATCTGCGATCTCAAGAAGGGCGACAAGGTGCGCCTCGTCGGCCCGTTCGGCGCGACGTTCTTGATGCCGAACGATCCCAAGGCGCGGCTGCTGATGATCTGCACCGGCACGGGTTCGGCGCCGTTCCGCGCGTTCACCATGCGCCGCCAGCGCAACGGCGCGGACGAGGGGGCGAGCATGACGCTCGTGTTCGGCGCCCGCACGCCGAATTCGCTGCCCTATTTCGGCCCGTTGAACAAAGTGCCTGACACGGTTTTGAAGAAGCACCTCGTCTTCAGCCGCGCCGAAGGACGCCCGAAGCTTTACGTGCAGGACAAGCTGCGCGAGGAGCAAGAGGCGATCGCCGAGCTTCTCAGCGATCCCAACGCCTATATCTATGTCTGCGGCCTGCGCGCGATGGAAAAGGGCGTCGAGGAGGCGCTCGGCGGGATCGCCGAAGGCATGGGCTTGCAATGGCGCAGCTTGCGCGACGCCATGCGCGAGGAAGGCCGCTACCACATCGAGACCTATTGATGAACGCTCCCCGCCGCAGTCGCGAGCCGCCCCCGCTCTTCATCCATCGCATTCGCGTTGGATGGGCCGATTGCAATCGGAGCTCGTCGCGTCAGCCCGACAGGACGCTACGTCGGCGGCGATTCATCCGCCAGGGCGGAAATATATTGCACTACACTGTGGTGAGCGGTAAAATACGAAATATAATTCCTATTCGGTCATCGCGATGAACGAGATCACCAATTTCCGCGGCGATGTCATCCACGGCGAATCCGTGTCTGGACGCTCGGACGAGGTTGACGCTTTCATCGCCACGGTCGGCGAGCGCGTGCGCAAGGCCCGGCAGCGCAAGGGCATTGCGCGGCGGGTGCTTTCGGAATCGTCGGGCGTTTCCCAGCGCTATCTCGCACAGTTGGAAAATGGCGGCGGCAATATTTCCATCGCGCTCCTCTACAAGGTGGCGCAGGCGCTCGATCACCGCGTCGAATGGCTGGTGGGCGCAGACGATCCGTGGGGATCGGAAACCACCAAATTCGCTGAACTCTATCGCTCCGCCACGAGCGATCTGCGCCAGAAGGTTATGGAGATCCTTGTCGCCACGCAGCCGGCGCAGCCGCGCCGCAAGCGTATCTGCCTGATAGGCCTGCGCGGCGCCGGCAAGTCTACGCTGGGGCGGCGGCTCGGAGCGGAATTGTCGATCCCCTTCGTCGAACTCAACCGCGACATTGAGGAACAGAGCGGCATGCCCGTCACCGACGTCATGGCGCTTTATGGACAAGAGGGGTATCGTCGACTGGAGCGGCAAGCGTTGGAGCGGGTTGTGGCGACAGCCGACACCGTGGTGCTAGCGGCGGCCGGCGGCATCGTTTCCGAGCCGGAAACATTCGCTTTCTTGCTGCGCAATTTTCACGCGATCTGGTTGAAGGCGCCGCCCGAAGTGCACATGAAGCGCGTCCTCGAGCAGGGCGACGAGCGCCCGATGGCGGGTAATCCCAAAGCGATGGAAGAACTCACCTCGATCCTGATGAGCCGCGAGGCGCTCTACGCCAAAGCCGAAATCATGGTCGACACGGAGGGAAAATCGACCGACGAGAGTACGCGCGATCTGGTGCAGGCGGTGCGCAAGCTCGGCGTCGCCTAAGCCCCGGTCCGCGCGCTCACCGGCTCCATTTCGGCCGGCGTTTTTCGAGAAACGCCAGCACGCCCTCCCGATAGTCGTCGGCAAATCCGGCCTCGCGCTGAAGCCGCGCCTCGACATTAAGATAATCCGCGCGATCGGTCGCGCGGGACGCGGCATCGACCACTCTCTTGATGCAGCCGAGCGCGGTGCGCGGCCCATGGGCGAGCTGACGCGCCACGCTCATGGCCGCGTCAAACAGCGCCGCGTCCTCGATGCAGCGCCAGATCAGCCCGAGCCGATCGGCCTCCTCGGCCGTCATCTCGCCCCCCGTCATCAGCAGCGCCCTCGCCCTGGCGGGTCCAAGCGCCTTGACCAGCGCCCAGCCGCCGCCGGCGTCGACCGAGAGGCCGACCTTGACGAAGGATTGGACGAACCGCGCCGACCGGCCGGCCAGAACGATATCGCCGCACAGCGCCAGACTCGATCCCGCCCCGGCGGCAATGCCGTTGACGGCGACGATGACCGGCTTTGGCATGGAGGTCATCGCTGCGATAATCGGATGATAGAGTTCATGCTGAATCGCTTCGAGATCGAACGTCTCTTTCTGTTTGCGCGGATCGCGTTCGCTCAAATCCTGGCCGGCGCAAAAGGCCTTGCCGGCGCCCGTCAGCAGCACCGCGCCGACGGCGTCGTCAGCCGCGCAGGCGGCAATCCTTTCGCGCAACAAAAGCATCAGCGCGCGCGACAGCGCATTGAGGCGCGAGGGCCGGTTGAGCGTCAGAATCGCCACGCCGTCCTCATGGCGTAACGTAACGAGTTCCCCGTCGGTCGATGCGCTCATTTTGACGTCTTCTCATTCTGCCGAGTCACGATTTTCACAGATTCGCGCGGCCGGGGGATTTGCTATTTCGCTGATTCGGCGCAACGGCGAATGGCGGCGAAGATGGAGCCTGATGCGCGATCGAGTGAAGCGCGTTTTGCCGGGCATGTCGATTCCTTGGCGGCTGCGCCGCGAGGACCGGGCGCGGCCGCCGAAGGATTATTGTACGGGCCGGTTGACGCCTGGCGAGCGCAAGAGCGTCGAGCCTGGAGTCGCGCTGGCCGACGCGGTCAATCCGCCGATTCATGAGGCCCATGAGAGACGGATATCGAGCGAAATATCGACTCGAGTTTTCCCGTCAACTCGGCGCCATCCGTGCTCCGGATGCGGTCCAAGGCGAAAACGGCCAAAAAGTTTGGACCAAGAATTCACTTAAGCAATTGAATTTATTGGAGCGGGCGAAGGGAATCGAACCCTCGTATGAAGCTTGGGAAGCTTCCGTTCTACCATTGAACTACGCCCGCGTTTTCCCCTTAAGGGACGGCGCGAAATCGCTTATAGCCCGCAGCGCGCTCAGGCGACAAGCCGGAGAAGCGGGATTCTTCAGCTCTCGCGAAAATCGCGAAAATGCTTCGACAGCTTCAGCCCCTGGCCCTGGTAGTTCGAGGTCGCGCCCGCGCCGTAGAGCTCGTCGGCGGCGCCCGCGAGCTTTTCGTAGATCAGCCGGCCGACGGCCTGCCCGTTCTCGAGCAGAAACGGCACGTCGCGGCTGCGCACTTCGAGCACCGCCTTCGCGTTCGGCGCGCCGTCGGCGCCCTGGCCGAAGCCGGGATCGAAGAAGCCGGCGTAATGGACCCGGAATTCGCCGATCGCGGGGTCGATGGGCGCCATTTCGGCGGCGAGATTGGACGGGATCTGCATCTTTTCGCGGCTGGCGAGAATATAGAATTCCTCCGGGTCGAGGATGAGCCGCCCATCCGCACGCGCGCGGATCGGCTCCCAGAAATCCTCGGCGGCGTAACCGCCGGGCTTGTCGACGTCGATCACGTTGCCGTTCTTGATCGCGCGAAAGCCGACGATTTCGCCCAGAGCGCCGCCGAGGCCGACATGCACGATAAGCCCCTCGCGCAATTTGAGCTCGCCATCCACCAGCGGCGAGACGTCGTGCCGCTTGCGGATGTCCTTGTCCGCGAGCGCGAAATCGAACAGGCTGTTCTGCCGCGGGTTGCGGCTGCGAAATCGAACCTGGCAGAGCCGCGAACCTTCGCGCACGCGCACGCTGAAGCTGCGCGGCGAAATCTCCAGCCAAAGTTCGCCACGATAGTTGAGCGGAACTTCGTCGAACGCCTCCGAGCCGTCGACGATGAGGCGCGTGAAAATGTCGAGCCGGCCGGTCGAACTCTTCGGATTGGCCGCGCCGGAGATGCTGGGCCGCAATTTCAGGCTTTCGAGCAACGGCGCGACGTAGACGATCCCCTTTTCCAGCACGGCGCCGTCGCCGGCGAGCGAAACGCGCTCGGGTTCGAGGCTTTTCAGACGCTCGCGGACAGTGGCGCCGCGCCCCGGCAGGAAACTGGCGCGCACGCGAAAGGCTTCCTTGCCGAGCCGCAGGTCGAGGCTCGCCGGCTGGAACTGGGTCGCCTCGATCGGCGACTGCGCCTCGATCAATTTGCGGCCCGCCATCGCCTTGATCTTCTGGCGCGAGAACAAGCCGGTCGGCGCGCTGAAGAACCGCTCGTCGACGAGATCGGCCTCGTCGAACAGTTTTGGAAGCGCCTGGCGCCGGCGCGTGGCGATCTTGGGCTCAGTGCTCATGGTCGGGTGCTTGGCGCATCGCGGCCACTATATCGGCTTTCGCGTGCGGCGGGAGTCGCCCGGCGGGGCCGTCAACATGTTGTTTGCGAGCCTCGGGGAAGCGATCGCCAGCCCGCCGGCTTACAAGGCGCTCAGCCTGTGCAGCGCGCGCAGAATCGCCAGAACGCGCTCGTCGGCGATGCCGAATTCGTCGATCAGGAGAGCCAGCGCCTTGGCGGCCTCCGGCATGGTTCCCGACGGCCCGAGCAGGCAGGCGGCCGCGCGCGCGTCTTGCGGCGCGCCCAGGGCCGATTGCGCCGCGGCGAAATCGATCATCGCGAAATAGCAGATCAATTCATGATTGCAGGCGAAGTCGAGCTTGACGCCGGCCTGCGCGCTCGAAGGCTGAAGGACCGTCGTGTTCGGCAGCGCCGCATAGCCGGGCGCGGGAACATGCGTCACGACGTCGAGGATATAGTTGAATAGGCGATATTCCCCGACTTTGGCGCCAAACAGCTGCGCCCAGGCCTCGTCGCCGGTGCGCGGCGAGGCGAACAGACACGCCGACGCCCGCGCCCCCAGGCGCGCCGCCAATGCCTCGGCGAAATAGGTCGCCAAGGCGCTGCCGAGGCTGTGGCCGGCGACGACGACCGTTCCGGCGCCCACGAGCTTTTCCACGCCTTCGCCAGCGTTCTGATAGGTCGTGACGCCGCTGGCCGGGTCGGCCAGGCTCATCGTCTGATAGAGGTTCCAGAAGCCCAGCTCGACGCTCGCCTGGGGATGGCGGGGATGCGGGATCAGCAGGAATTCCGCGTCGATCGCCCATTCGACGATCCCGTCCGTGCCGCGGATAGCCGCGACGAAGAGGGTGGGATCGGCTGCGTTGCGCGCGACGAAGCCGAAGAAGACGCGCCGGGAATCGTTGGCGAGCCTCCGGTTCGCTTGGCCTTTGCCGGGAAACAGCGCGTCCTGCGCGGTGAGATAGCCGACCACGGACCAGCCGTCGGCGGCGATGCGCGGATCGACCGGCGGATTCAGCGATCCCAGCGCGTTGGCGTACATATCCTCGGCGTAGAGCGCGAGCAGCCCGAACGAGACCGCCTGCGCGTCGGATATCGTCATGGACGCCTCCCCGGACGGCCACGTCGCCTCGCGACGTCGGGGCGCATCATGGCGACAAAGCCGCCGCGCGCGCAATCGAGAATCGAGCCCGCATTGACGCGCATGTCCCGCCGGGGCTAAAGAGGCGCGTTCGTGGTCATTTGAGCCGGTCGGCTTGCCGCCACGTTAAACAAAGGGCTAAAAGATCGGGGCTTCTCGAACTCGCGCCCTGTTCTTAAGCCCGCGCCCGGACGCGAGTTCGGGCAGGAAAGGAGCGCGTTATGACGACCCCCCGCAAGACCCGTGATCCCAGGACGCTGCGTCCCGCCACCCAGCTGGTGCATGGCGGCTCGATGCGTTCGCAGTTCGGGGAGACGTCCGAGGCGTTGTTCCTCACCCAGGGCTATCTCTACGACACGATGGAGGAGGCCGAGACGCGCTTCAAGGGCGACACGCCGGGGTTCATCTATTCGCGCTTCGCCAATCCGACGGTGTCGATGTTCGAGCGCCGCATGGCGCTACTCGAAGGCGCCGAGGCGGCGCGCGCGACCGCGAGCGGCATGGCGGCGGTCACCGCCGCGCTGCTGGGCCAGTTGAAGGCCGGCGATCACGTCGTCGCGGCGAAGGCGCTGTTCGGTTCGTGTCTCTATGTCGTCGAGGAGCTGTTGCCGCGTTTCGGCGTCGCCTCGACGCTGGTCGAGGGCACGGACCTTTCCGCCTGGCGCGCGGCGATGCGCCCCAACACCAGAACCGCCTTTCTCGAAAGCCCGACCAATCCGACGCTGGAAGTGATCGACATCGCCGCCGTGGCGAACATCGTTCATGAAGCCGGCGCGACGCTGGTGGTCGACAATGTCTTCGCTTCGCCGATGTTGCAGCGCCCGCTGAAACTCGGCGCGGATTGCGTCGTCTATTCCGCGACCAAGCACATCGACGGGCAGGGGCGCACCTTGGGCGGGGTGATTCTCGCCTCCGAGGCGTTCATCGCCGAGCACATCCACAATTTCCTGCGCCAGACCGGCCCGTGCCTTTCGCCGTTCAACGCCTGGGTCATGCTCAAATCGCTGGAGACCCTGCCGCTGCGCGTCGCCCAGCAGGACCGCTCGGCGGGAAAAATCGCGGATTATCTCGCCGGCCACCCGCGAATCGCGCGCGTCATCTATCCCGGACGCGCCGATCATCCGCAGCGCGCCGTCGTCGAGCGGCAGATGTCGGGCGGCGGCACGCTCGTCGCGTTCGAGGTCGAGGGCGGCAAGCGGGAAGCTTTTGCGACGGCCGACGCGCTGTCGATCATCGGCATTTCCAATAATCTCGGCGACGCCAAGAGCCTCATCACCCATCCCGAGACGACGACGCATCAGCGCCTCAAGCCCGAGCAGCGCGCCGCGCTCGGCATCGGGCCGGGATTGCTTCGGCTCTCGGTCGGCCTCGAAGACGCCGACGACCTGATCGAGGATCTGGGTCAGGCGCTGGCGGCGATGGGCGGAGCCAAGCGGCGGGCGGCCGAATAAGCCGGCGCGCTCGCGGGGCGGGTCAGGGCGGATCGGCGGCGCGCCAGCGCGCCGCTTGCTCGTCGTCGCTCGATTTGGCTTCAACCCATTCCTCAGTTGAGCCGTCAGGGCGGCGCGCGCGCTTCCAGAACGGCGCCTGGGTCTTCAAATAATCCATCAGCATTTCCGCCGCCGCGAAGGCCTCGCCGCGGTGCGCGGCGGCTACCGCGACGAGGACGATCTGCGCTCCGGGCGCCAGCGTTCCCCAGCGGTGGATCGCCGTGACGCCGAGGAGCGGCCAGCGCGCCTCGGCGGCAGCGACGACGCGCGCGATCTCCGCCTCGGCCATATCGGGATAATGCTCGATCTCCAGCGCCGCGAGGCGTCCGCCCTCGTCGCGACACAGGCCGACGAAGGTCGCCAGCGCGCCGACGTCGAGGCGTCCGGCGACGAGCGCGCGCCCCTCGGCCGCCGCGTCGAAATCCTCGGACTGGACGCGCACTGTGCCCATCCCCTCAGCCGCCCGTCATCGGCGGAAAGAACGCGATCTCGCGCGCGCCCGAAATCCTGGCGTCGTGCTTGACGTGGGCGCGGTCGACCGCGGCGCGGATCACCTGAGGCTTCTCGAAGGCGTGCGCGTAGCCCTCGCCGCGCGCCGACAGCCACGCGATGAGGTCGCCGACCGTAGCGACCTCGGCGGGCGGATCGAGCGCCTCCTCGTCCTTGCCGATGCGTTCGCGCACCCAGGCGAAATAGACCGCTTTCATCGGCCCTCAATCGCTCCCGACATGATCGTAACTCGCCTTCATATAATCCCACCCCGTGTAAAGCGTCAGGATCGCCGCGATCCAGAGAAGCACGATGCCGATGTTGATCGAACCGGGCAGAACCGCTTCGCCCGCCGGCCCGGCGATGAGGAAGCCGAGCGCGATCATCTGCGTCGTCGTCTTCCATTTGGCGACGGCGGTGACGGGGACGGGCACGCGCAGCTCCGCCAGATACTCGCGCAGTCCCGAAACGAGGATTTCGCGGCAGAGAATGACGATCGCCGCCCACAGCGAGGGGCCGGAAATGGTGCGGTCGGCGGTGAGCGCGAGCAGCGCCGCGGCGACCAGCAGTTTATCGGCGATCGGGTCGAGCATGCGCCCGAGCGAGGATTGCTGCGCCCAGACGCGCGCGAGATAGCCGTCGAGGAAATCGGTGATCGCCGCCGCCGCGTAAATCGCCAGCGCGGTCCAGCGCGCCCACGGCTCGCTCGGCCAGAAGAGAAAGGCGACGACGAGCGGAACCGCCGCCACCCGACCATAAGTCAGGAGGTTCGGCAGATTCCAGTTGCGACTGGCGACGCGCGCGGGGGTATTGGCCATGGGCCCGCCAAAAGACATTGAAGGCCGCCTTGCGTCAATAGACCCATCGCGAGCCTCGCGCGCCCGGCGCTTCGTCAAGCGAATATCTGGGGATGATCGGCTCGGCGACAATGGGCGCCGCCCGACTTGGTCTAATGTCGCGCCAAATCCGCCTGGGGGAGCCCCGCCATGTCCAATGTCCACGTCGTCGGCCATCCGCTCGTGCAGCACAAGCTGACGCTGATGCGCGACAAGACGGTCTCCACCAAGGGGTTCCGTCAGCTGCTCAACGAAATCGGCATGCTGCTCTGCTATGAAGTGACGCGCGATCTGCCGCTGGAGCTCGTCGAGGTGGAGACGCCGCTCGCCAAGACGATGAAGCCGATGATCGCCGGCAAGAAGCTGGTCTTCGCCCCTATCCTGCGCGCCGGCGTCGGTTTTCTCGACGGCATGCTCAACCTCGTGCCCAGCGCGCGCGTCGCCCATATCGGGCTCTACCGCGATCCCAAGACGCTCGAGGCGGTCGAATATTATTTCAAGGCGCCCGCCGACGTCGCCGACCGGCTGGTCATCGTCATGGACCCGATGCTCGCCACCGCCAATTCCGCGGTGGCCGCGATCGACCGCTTGAAGAGCCGCGGCGTGAAGGACATCCGCTTCGTCTGCCTTCTGGCGGCCCCGGAAGGCATCGCGCGCCTGACCAAGGCCCATCCCGACGTGCAGATCTGGACCGCGGCGATCGACGAAAAGCTCAACGACCACGGCTATATCGTGCCCGGCCTCGGCGACGCGGGCGACCGGATGTTCGGGACGAAGTAGCGGCTTGTAGACGCGCGCGGCGCGCGCGTCCGGCGCGAAGCGCCTTGTTTCGGCAAGTATCGCGGCGGCGGGGACGGGCGCGCTCGGCGCGCGCGCCTACAACAGGCAGGCTACCCCGCCCGCCGCTGCGTCTCGACGCGAAAGGCGTGCGCGGGATAGACGCCGAGAATGCGCAGCTCGCGCGAGAAGAATTCGAGCTCTTCGAGCGCGCGCGCCAGCGGCGGGTCTTCGGGATGGCCGTCGACGTCCGCGAGGAACTGCGTGGCGGTGAATTCGCCCTCGACCATATAGCTTTCGAGCTTGGTCATGTTGACGCCGTTGGTGGCGAAGCCGCCCAGCGCCTTGTAGAGCGCGGCGGGGACGTTGCGCACGCGAAAGACGAAGGTCGTCACCAGCGGCCCGTTGCGCGCCGCCGCCCAGCGCGGCGTCTTGGAGAGCACGACGAAGCGCGTCGTGTTGTGCGTCTCGTCCTCGACGTCGGCGGCGAGCGTCGTCAGTCCGTAGATTTCGCCGGCGAGCCGGGTCGCCAACGAGGCGCGGGTCGGATCGCGCCATTCCGCCACTTCGCGCGCCGAGCCGGCGGTGTCGGCGGCGACCACCGGCTTGAGGGCGTATTTGCGGATGATCTTGCGGCATTGGCCGAGCGCGTGGACGTGGCTGTAGACGCTGCGCAAGCCTTCGAGCGTCGCGCCGGGAATGGCGAGAAGCTGAAAATGAATCGGCAGGAAGGTCTCGGCGACGATATGCAGGCCGGAAGCGGGCAGCAGGGCGTGGATGTCGGCGACGCGCCCGGCGATCGAATTCTCGATCGGAATCATGCCGAACTCGGCCTTCCCGTCCTGCAACGCGGCGAAGGCGTCCTCGAAGGTCGCGCAGGGCAGCGGCGCATGCTCGGGATAATTTTCGAGGCAGGCGATGTGCGAATTGGCGCCCGGCTCGCCCTGGTAGGCGATGGTCTTGGCTTCGGTCATGGCTTTTCCCTGGAGGCCAGCATCTCGCGGGCGCGGCGCAAGTCTTCGGGCGTGTCGACGCCGAGCGGCGCGACGTCGACCAGCGCGATGTCGATGCGCATGCCCGCTTCCAACGCGCGCAATTGTTCGAGCCTTTCGCGCCGCTCCAGCGGCGAGGGCGGCAGGGCGACGAAGCGCGCGAGCGCCTCGCGGCGATAGGCGTAAAGGCCGATGTGATGAAGAAGCGGCCCCTCGCCCCAGGGCGCTCGGGCGCGCGTGAAATAGAGCGCGCGCAGGCGCCGAGGGCCGATTTCTGTCCCCACCGCCTTGACGACGTTGGGATCGTCGCGCTCCTCGGGGCGCGTGATCTCCGTCGCCAGCGTCGCGATGTCCACATCCGCGTCGCTCAACGGACCCACCGCGGCGCGCACGGCGCTTCTCTCGATGGTCGGCAGATCGCCCTGCACGTTCACGACGACGTCGTAGCGCCCGTCGGGATCGAAGGCGCAGACGGCCTCGAAAATCCGGTCGGAGCCCGAGAGGTGGTCGGGCCGCGTCAGCACGGCGCGTCCGCCGATCGCCTCGATCGCCTCGACGATGCTGGGATGGTCGGCCGCGACCAGAACCGGGCCGACGTCGGCTTCGACGGCGCGCCGCCAGACATGCGCGATCATCGGCTCGCCGTGGATGTCGGCGAGCGGCTTGCCGGGCAGACGCGTCGAGGTCATGCGCGCGGGGATGAGGACGATCGGATTGGGCATGGACGGGTTCGGCTCGCGCAGCCCAAAAAAGGCTGCGGCGCGGCGCTTATACGTGTTGCCAAGTCCGACGCAAAGCGGCTAATCAAGATTTCCGGCGGGGCCTCGAGCGCCCCGCCGATCGACGTTCAGACTGGGGCTGATGCGCGAATGGAAACGACGAACGCCAACAAGATCGCTCTCGCCGTCCTCGGCACGTTGCTGGGAACGATGGCGCTCGGAATCTTTTCCAACGCGGTTTTCGCGCCCAACAAGGCGCTGAAGCCCGGCTACGAGCTGCCCGGCGCCGCTGAAACCGCCGCCGCCGCCGCGCCCGCCGCCGCGCCCGAAGAGCCGCTCGCCGCCCTGCTCGCCAAGGCGGATCCCGTCAAGGGACAGGCCGACACCAAACCCTGCCAGGCCTGCCATTCCTTCGACAAGGGCGGCGCGGCCAAGGTGGGCCCGCCGCTCTACGGCGTCGTCGGCCGCCCGGTCGCCTCGATCGCGGGCTTCGCCTATTCCGACGGCATGAAGGCCGTAGGCGGCGACTGGACCTACGAAAAGATCAACAGTTTGGTCACCAAGCCGTCGGCTTTCGTCAAGGGAACGAAGATGAGCTTCCCCGGCGAATCGGACGCCCATAAGCGCGCGGACATTCTCGCCTATCTCCAGACCCTGGCGGAGAGCCCGGTCCCCTTCCCGAAGTAGGGCGAACGGACGGCGCTTGTCGTCGGCGGCGTAACCGCGGTCAGGGGATTTCGAACACGGCGAGCCGTTCGGCGATGCCGCGCAGCTTCTGCTCGTTCGGCAGGGGCGTGATCCCGCTGCTCTCGAGCAACCGCGCCGATCCGTCATGGGCGAGCACCTGGCCTGTCGCGAAGATCGAAGTCGAGGTGGCGAGGCCCTGCACGCGCGCCGCGATATTGACGGTCTGGCCGAAATAATCCTGCCGCTCGTTCAGCATCACCGCGAGGCATGGGCCCTCGTGCATGCCGATCTTCAGGATGAGATCGCCGGCGAGGCCGCGCATCGCTTCGCGCATGCGCAAGGCCGCGGCGACGGCGCGATCGGGGGTTGCGAACGTCGCCATGACGGCGTCGCCAATGGTCTTCACCACCGCGCCCGCCTCGGCGGCGACGATCTGCTGCAGCGCGCGAAAATGCGCATTCACGAGATCATAGGCGACGAGATCGCCGACGCGGTCATAGAGCTCCGTGGAGCCCTTCAGATCGGTGAAGAGGAAGGTCAGGCTGGTGATCTTCAGCCGCTGATCGACGTCGATCGTGTCGGTGCGATAGAGATCGCGGAAGGTCTGGTTGGTGAGAAGCCGTTTGGCGGTGAGAAAGGGGCGGCGCTTTCGCAACAGCGCGTGAAGCCGCTCGTCGCCGACCCATATGCTGGGCAGCGTGCGCGCGTCCGAACGGTTCTCGAACAGGATGCGCAGCGGGCCGGGCCGGATCGTCGCCATGTCGTTCGGCGTGCGCTGTTTGCTCAGCAGGACCGTGAGCGTCTGGCGCTCGCGGGTCGGCTCGCCCTTGACGTCGATGAATTGCGCGGTGTGGGTGACGGGGTCCATGACGATCAGGAACGCCGCCGGGGCCTGCAGCGAGACGCTGGCCTTTTCGCCGGGCGGCAATTCGAGCGAGTCGAGCGTGATCTCCTGGAAGTTGCGCTCGAGCGTTTCGTCGTCGGGCAGATCGACGCCTGAGCCCCAGAACACCTGGCGGTAATATTCGATCACCGGCAGACTGTGCGGATCATGCGCGGCGATGCGGCGCACGTTGGGGCTCACCGTGAACGTCACTTCGACCATTTCGTCGAGCGTCGGCTCGTAGCCCATGGCGCAGAGCGAGCAGGAATAGGTCGCGCGATCGACGGTCTTCAGCGTGGCGCCGCTTTCGAGCACGCCGCCGCAGCCGGGACAGAGCACGTTCCAGGCCTGATCGAAAAGCCCGACCTGCGTGGCGTGGAGGAAGGCGGCGACCGCTTCTTCCTCGTCGAGGCCGCGCTTGGCGGCGAAATCCAGCGCGTTGACGCGGCAGAGATCGCGGTCGCCGCCCTCGCGCACCAAAGTCTCGATGGCGCTCGCCGACGCCGGCGCGGCCGATCGTCTCAGGATCGCGAACAGGGCTTCGGTTTCGCTGGGCGATCGCATCAGGCGCCTCCGACAATCCACCCCCCGGTCGCCGCATCTTAGTGGAAATCCTGGGGATCGCAAAGGATCGGCGCTGGTCGCCCACGCGCCACGCGCGAACGGCTCGGCGATCCGTCAGCCGGCGTTTCCTGGCGCGCGTAAGCCATTCGCCCTTGCGCGCGCGGCCGATTGCGGGTCAACTCCGACGACAAATGATCCGTTCGGGAGGAGCCTTTGAGTCTCCGCGTCATCGATATGGCTCGCCCGCCCGTCGCGCATCGGCGCGCCGTCTTCAAGGCGGAGCTGCGGCGCGACGCGGGCGACGCGCGATGAGCGGGGCGGAGTTTCCCGAGGACACGAGCGCGCTCGACGCCTGGGCGCGCGCGCGCGTGAAGGGCTACGCCGGCCCGAGCGTGGCGCGCAAGTTCTCGACCGGCCAATCCAACCCGACCTATCTCCTGACGACTCCGAGCGGCGCCTATGTGCTGCGGCGCAAGCCGCCGGGCCAGCTGCTCAAGTCGGCGCATATGGTCGAGCGCGAGTATCGCGTGCTCGTCGCGCTGGAAGCCTCCGGCTTTCCCGCGCCGCGTGCGCTCGCGCTCTGCGAGGACGAAGGCGTCGTCGGGTCGGTGTTCTATCTGATGAGCCATGTCGACGGGCGCATCTTCTGGGACCCCGCGATGCCGGAATCGACGCGCGAGGAGCGCGCCGCGGTCTACGACGCGATGAACGAAACGCTGGCGAAGCTGCACGCGATCGACGTCGCCGCCGCGGGCCTTTCCGACTTCGGCAAGCCCGGCAGTTACTTCGCGCGGCAGTTGCAGCGTTGGAGCGAGCAATATCGCGCCAGCGAAACCGAGGAGGTCGCCGACATGAACCGGCTGATCGCATGGCTCGGCGCGCATACGCCGGCGGACGACGGCCGCGTCGCGCTTGTCCACGGCGATTGGCGCATCGACAACATGATCTTCGCCTATGACGCGCCGCGCCTGATCGCCGTGCTCGACTGGGAACTGTCGACGCTCGGCCATCCCTTCGCCGACCTCGCGTATCAATGCATGCAATGGCGCCTGCCCAACGCCGGCGAATTCCGCGGCCTCGCCGGCGTCGACCGCGCCGCGCTCGGCATTCCCGACGAGGCGGCCTATGTCGCCGCCTATTGCCGGCGCGCCGGGATTTCCGCGATCCCGGACTGGACGTTTCTCATCGCCTTCAGCTTTTTCCGCGTCGCCGCGATCGTGCAGGGCGTCTACAAACGCTCGCTCGACGGCAACGCCTCCAACCCCGAGCGCGCGCGCAAGATGGGCGCCGCCGTGCCGCTGATGGCGCGACTGGCGATGGAGGAGGTGGAGCGCGCGGCTTAGCGCGATCTCATTTCTCGATCATCGTGCAGCCCTACAGCCTCATCGCCAGGCGCCGCCGCGCGCTCTCGCCGGCGGCGCGGACGGTCTACAGGATCATCCGCGCGCAGGCCTCGAGGCGCGGCGGGGCGGCGGCGGGGGAGGAGCAGGGGAATTGACGGCGGTCGGTCGGGTCTGCTCTTTGGCCAGTCGCGCTCTTGGGGCGCGGGCGGCGACCCGATGGAGATGAAGCGATGCGTATTGTCGCCGCAACCCGACTGTCGCTTGGATCAATCCTGCTGTGGAGTAGCGTAACATGTCCGACCAGCCCGCAGTCGTTCCCAAGGCCATCACGATCGTCGTGCCGGTCTTCAACGAAGAGGCGCATGTCGGCCTCTTGGCGGAGCGCCTGACGCAGCGGCTGGAAGGACTGCGCGAGACGTGGTCGGCGCTCTTCATCGACGATGGTTCGCGGGACGGAACGCTGGCGCGGCTGCGCGAGCTCGCCGCCGCCGATCGACGCTTCAGCGCCCTCGCGCTCAGCCGCAATTTTGGCAAGGAGGCCGCTCTCGCCGCGGGCCTCAGGCACGCGTCGGGAGACGCCGTCGTCATTATGGACGCCGACCTCCAGCATCCGCCGGAACTCATCCCCCGTTTCGTGGAAGCCTGGCGAGCGGGAAGCAAGGTCGTCTTTGGCCTGCGGCAGGACCGCGTCGGGGAAAGCGCCGCGCGAACCGGGCTGTCGCGGCTATTCTATCGATTGTTTCGCCTCGTTTCCGAGACGCCGATTCCCGAGGGCGCGACCGACTTCGTCCTCCTTGACCGAGTGGCGGTCGACGCCTTGAACGCCCTCGGCGAACGCTGCCGTTTCAGCAGGGGTCTTTACGCCTGGATCGGCTTTCCCAGCGTTTGCGTCCCGTTCTCGGTCGGCGAGCGCAGCGAGGGCGGCTCGCGTTACAGCTTGATCAGGCTGGCGCGCTACGCGGCGGACGGCCTGGTGTCCTTCTCGTCCCTGCCGCTGAAAATATGGTCCTATCTCGGGATCGTCGTATCGGCCGGCGCGATCGCCTACGCCCTGTATTTCGCCATCCAGACCCTGGTCTTCGGGGTCGAGGTGCCCGGCTTTCCCTCGCTGATCGTCTCGATTACGTTCTTCGCCGGCGTCCAGCTCATTTCGCTCGGCGTTCTCGGGGAATATTTGTCGAGGGTCTTCGATGAGGTCAAGGCGCGCCCGCTGTTCGTCGTGGCCGAGAGGATCGGCCAGCCGGACATCGTCCCGAACGCATTCGACAAACGCGAGAACTGAAGAATTCCAAACCCGTCTCGATTGAAAGGCTCGTTCGCCCTCTGCGCCGACGACTTCGCGATCACCGAGGGCGTCTCGGGCGCGATGCTCGGCCTTGTCGACGCCCGCCGCCTTACCGCGGTGTCGGCGATGTCGTCGATGCCGGCCTGGCCCGAATTGGCTCCCGAACTCCTGGCGCGGCGCGGCGTCGTCGCGATAGGCCTTCATCTCGATCTGACGCTGCGCCCGTTCGCGGGAAAGGGGCGGCCGTTCGCTCTTGGCGAACTCATCATCGGCTCGCTTCGCCGCCGCCTTGACGTGTCCGCGATCGCCGCCGAGTTCGAGCGGCAGTTCGACGTCTTCGAAGCGGCGCTGGGCGCCGCGCCGGACCACGTGGATGGGCATCACCATGTTCACGCGCTGCCCCAGGCGCGCGACGCTTTGTTGACGGTCTTGCGCCGCCGCTACGGCGCGCTCCCCCGAGAGTCGCGACCGCTGATCCGCGTTCCCGGCGATGCGATCGGCCGTATCTTGAGAAGGCGTTCCGCGCGGGGCAAAGCCTTGACGGTCGCTTGGCTTTGCGCCGGATTTGGCAGGAGCGTCGCGGCGGCGGGTTTTACGACCAATCTCGGCTTCTCCGGGTTCTCGCGGTTTGGCGCAGGCAAGAGATTCGATGAAGAATTCGATGAATTCTTGAAGGCGCCGGGTCCGCGTCATCTCATCATGTGCCATCCCGGATTCGCCAGCGACGCTCTCGCGCGGCTCGACCCGCTCACGAAACGCCGGGAGGAGGAATACGCCGCGCTCATGGAACGCGACGACCTTCTGCGCGAAATGATTCGCATCGCCCGCCCGATGGATCGACTCGAGGGTGCATTCGCCGCTTGGTCCGCGCGATGACTCTGTCATAAGGTGGGCCGCCGCGGCCGACGCCTTGCCTTCGCCACGTCGAGGCGGCCGTGCGTCCCGCGTTTAGCGTTCATGGGGGTGAAAGTCTGAGTTGATGGCGAGCGTTGCGCGAGCGAGCATGGAAGCCCAGAATCGGCGGAGGCTCGCTTCTACCTCAATGACGTCGGAGCCGGGCCTGCCGCTGATCCTGGCGTTTCTCGCGGCCTTCGTGACGATCTGGACATTGTATTTCACGATATCCGACGCGCCGGCGGCGATCCACCATGACGCGGCGGAAGCCTATGTCTGGGGACAGGAGTTCCAGCCCGGCTACGTCAAACACCCGCCGTTCTGGGCATGGATCTGCGGCCTATGGTTTTTGGTCCTGCCCCGCGCGGGATGGGCCTTCGCCATCCTGACCAGTTTGAACGCGGGCGTCGGCCTGTGCGGCGCGTGGATGCTGATCGGGAACTTCGCCGAGGGCCAAAAGCGACTGGCGGCGACTGTCCTGCTGCTCCTCACGCCTTTCTACACGTTTCTCTCGTATAAATACAATGCGAATTCGATATTTTTATCGATTTGGCCGTGGACGCTATACTTCTTCACGCGGGCGATCGAAAGCCGCCGGCTTGTCGACTCCGTATTCTTCGGCGTCCTGATGGGCGTCGCCCTGTTATCGAAATATTACGCCCTGATTCTGGGCGCCACGTGTTTCCTCGCGGCCGTCCAACATCCCTCTCGCTCGAGATATTTCGCTTCCGCCTCTCCCTACGTTTCGGCGGTCGTCGCCGCCGCCGTTTGCGGTCCTCACGTCTGGTGGCTCTTGACGAGCGGGGCGCCGCCGATGCGCTACCTCGCCAGCGAATCCGGGCGAGGATTCGTCTCCACCGCGTTTTACGCAGCGACGGCGTTTTTCGGCGCCCTGGCGCAGAACATCTTGGTCTTTCTCGTCGTGGCGTTTGCGGGCCGGACTCCGCCGCGGGAATGGGTCGCTTCGTTCAGGGGACAGTGGCGGAACCCCAGATTTCGCATGTTGACGACCCTCGCGCTCGCTCCCCTGATCCTTACGATGCCGGCGGCGTTTGCGGTGGGCATGAAAGTCTCGACGAGCATGATGATTGGCGTTTTCAGCCTCTTGCCCTTGCTCGCGATCGAAATCGCCGGAGCGCGGGACGTCGCCCGCCTCAGCCGCATCGGCTCGCGATTCGCCGCCGCTCTGACGCTGGGCGCGCTCGCGCTTTCGCCGGCGATCGCCTTGGCCAAAGCCTGGCTGGGAACCGACGGCGCCGAAACTCAGCCGCGCAAGGAATTGGCGATCGAGGCGACGCGGCTTTGGCGCGACAAGACTTCCCTGCCGCTTTCCTATGTCGCCGGCAGTTTCAGATATTATACTGCGGTGGCGTTTTATAGCCCCGATAGCCCGCATGGATTCGATCATTTCGACTTCTTTCGCAGCCCCTGGGTCACGCCGGAAGCCCTCGCCGCGCATGGTCTCCTCGCGGTTTGCGAGAACGCCGACGCCGAATGCCTGGCCTCGAGCGCCAAATTCGCCACGCCGCAATCGACGCGGACCGAAATCTCGCTGACTCATGACTTCCTTGGCCACAAGGGCGAACCCGTCGGTTTCGTCGTCACGATCATTCCGCCCCACGGCTGATCCGCGGCGCTGTCTTCCAAGCGCCAAGCGCCCTCGTCGAGCCGAGCGTTTGCCGCCGCGATCGACCCCGTCCGAAAGCGTCTTCGATTGGGGAAAGCGGGCGCCAATTGGCGCCCTTCATTGCGCGAGCTCGGTCGCCCGCGCGAAGCGGAGTCGCCCATGTCGAGCCCGATGAACGCATCCGACGAACGGCGCAAGGTCGGAATGCTTGTTCCGCCGCCGATCCTGTTATTGGCGCTGATCGCGGCCTGCGTCGGCGTCCAGATCGTTTGGCTCGGCGGTTTCAGCTATTCGCCGACGCGCAGCGTCCTGGGAACGTTGGCGCTGATCGCTTCTCTCGCGCTCGTTGCGTCCTGCGGCAGGCTGTTTAGGAAGGCCGGCACGCCGTTTCGGCCGACCGCGCCGGCGACGGCCATCGTCCGGGACGGGCCCTACCGCATCAGCCGAAACCCGATGTATCTCGGCATGGCCGGAGTGCTCGCCGGTCTGGGCGTGCTGTTGGGCAGCCCCTGCTTCGGCGCGGCCCTGGTCGTTTTCCTCGTCGTCGTCCATTTCGGCGTCGTGCTTCCCGAAGAACGCTATCTCGAATCCCTGCACGGCGAGACCTACCGCCAATACAAACGGCAAGTTCGGCGATGGTTGTGAGGACGGCGAGCGCCCCGCTGGGCCTTCACGTCAATCGCCCGGCGCCTGCCGGTATTGCGAGGCGGCCGAACGTCGGCGCGAGGGCGGCGCTTCCCGGCGGTCGCGCTGTGAATCCGAGTAATAGGCGCGCTTTTCCACATACATGGCGGCGTCGGCCCGGCGCACGACGGCTTCCAACCGCTCCCCCTGGCGACTGGTCGCCGCCCCCATGGCGAAGCTGAGCGCGACGCCGGAATAGAACTGATTGTTGAGCGCCACGAGATTGGCGATCGCGTCGATCATCTCTTCGCCGTCACGCTCGTCGCGCGCGGGCATGAGCACCGCGAATTCGTCGCCGCCGATTCGCGCGACGTGGCACGGCTCTTCGACCAGCTTGCTCAACACCTCGCCGGCGCGGCGAAGCAATTCGTCGCCCGCCGCATGGCCCAATTGGTCATTGGCCCCCTTCAGGCCATTGACGTCGATGACGAGGACCGTGACGGGCGCCGGGCCGTTGCGCTCGAGACGATTGAGCTCTTCGACGAAGAAAGAGCGGTTGAAGAGCTTGGTCAGGACGTCGTGCTTGCCGAGATATTCGAGATAGGCCTCGGCCTTCTTGCGGGCGGTGATGTCGGTCAACGCGACCTGGACCAGCGACCAATCCCTCTCGCGGCCGGGGAACACCGAGAATTGCAGATGAAGGTGCAACGGGGCGCCATCGAGCGAATAATTGACGACTTCGCGCTGCTGAAAAAACTTTCCGTTCCACAGGTCGATCAATTGTTCGCGGAATGGCTGCGCCATCGCGTCGCGAAAGACGTCGCGCAGGCGACGCAGCAACGTCTTCTTGTCGGGCGCCTGAAACAGGCTCAGCGTATGATTGTTGACGTCGATCACACGAATTTCGCGAATGCAGCGCTGGACGAATTCCGGATGCACGTCGATGAACACGCGAAGGTCCTCGATCCCGCGATCGCGCAACTCCTCGAGCAGCAGCTTGACCTTGCTGAAGTCCTCCACCCAGAGCGAAATCGGAGAATGCTCGAACAGCCCGCGCGAATAATCCTCGCTTAGCGCAAGCAGCCGGCGCGCGCCCTCGCGCTCGCTCACGTCCTCGACCGCGACCAGAACGCGCCCCCAGCTCGTCTCGTAGCCCGGCAGCAGCGAGCCTTTGACTTGAATGTCGATCCGGCGCCCGGTGAGGGAATAATTGACGCCGCTGCTGACGAAGTCGGTCTTGCCGTCCCACAGCTGCGCCAGTTCCTCCACGAGGTTGGTCAGCATTTCGTCGCGGAAGATTTGACCGACGTTGGCGACGAGATGCGCCAGATCCCGGGCCTCGAACAGGGACAGCGTCCGGCGATTGACGCGCAGGACGCGCATGCCGGCTGCGCAGGCCCTGACGCGGGCCGGATCTTCGGCGAGATAGGCGCGAAAATCCCGGATGCCCGCCGCGCGCCAAGCGTCGAACAGCGCCCTGATCGCGCTGTAATCCTCGAGCCACAGCGACACCGGCGCGACTTCGAACATCATGGCGTCGTCGCCGGCGCAACTGCCGGCCGAGGCCGATTCGTCGCCTGGAAGGAACTGCATGGGGCTCCCTGCATTGTCGCGCGGCGGCGACTCGAATCGGGCGACCGCGACGGCCGATGACCACTTAGTATGTCAGCCGAGCTTACGAAAGGTAAGCGGCAAGTTGGGCTGACGGCGTTTCTTGAGGGGGGCATAGCGGCGAGGTCGGGATCGCGCGGCAGTTAGCGCGGTCAGGAAAGGCCGTCGAGCGCGCGGCTAGAAATCCCGCGCGGACATCCTCAAGCCGACCAAGCCGGCGCCGGCGCCGCTTCGGCCGCTTCGCTCGCGCGGCTCGTCTCGATCGCGGCGAGCGCCGCGCGCAAGACCTCCGTCACGCCGCGTTGCGCGACGGCCGAGAGTTCCAGCGGCGGGGCGCGTTTGGCGCCGGCCGCGAGCGGCGGGCCATAAGCGCGCATCGCGCGCTTCAGGCGCTCCTTCTGCTTCTTGAGGGTTTCCTCGTCGACCGCGTCGACCTTGGAGAGCGCGACGATCTCTGGCTTCTCCGCCACGCCGCCGCCGTAAGCGGCGAGCTCGCCGCGAATGGTGCGATAGGCGGCGCCGGCGTGTTCGCCGGCGGCGTCGACCAGATGCACCAGCGCGCCGCAGCGCTCGACATGGCCGAGAAAGCGGTCGCCGAGGCCGACGCCCTCGTGAGCCCCCTCGATCATGCCGGGAATGTCGGCGAGCACAAAATCGCGTCCGTCGACGCGCACGACGCCGAGGCCGGGATGCAGCGTCGTGAAGGGATAGTCGGCGATCTTGGGCCGCGCGGCGGAGACCGCGGCGAGCAACGTGGACTTGCCGGCGTTGGGCAGGCCGACGAGGCCGGCGTCGGCGATCAGCTTCAGGCGCAGGAACAGCGTGCGCTCGATCCCCGTCTGGCCGGGATTGGCGCGGCGCGGCGCGCGATTGGTCGCGGTGGCGAAATGCGCGTTGCCGAAGCCGCCGTTGCCCCCCTTGGCGAGGACGACGCGCTCGCCGGGCGTCTTGAGGTCGGCGAGCAGCGTCTCGCCGTCCTCGTCGAAGACCTGCGTGCCTTCGGGCACCTTCAGCACGACGTCGGCGCCGCGCCCGCCGGCGCGGTTCTTGCCCATGCCGTGCATGCCGGTCTTGGCCTTGAAATGCTGTTGATAGCGAAAGTCGATCAGCGTGTTGAGGCCGCTGGCGCATTCCACGACGACGTCGCCGCCGCGCCCGCCGTCGCCGCCGTCGGGGCCGCCGAATTCGATGAATTTCTCGCGGCGGAACGAAACGCAGCCGGCGCCGCCGTCGCCAGAGCGGACGAAGACGCGCGCCTGATCAAGGAACTTCATGGACGCCTTCTCGGTTGGTCGGCGCGGCCTGCTGGTTCAGCGCCGCGCGCCGCGCGGCCCAGGCGTCGCGGGTCATGCCGAAGCGATCGCACGGGACCATGCCGCCGCGCGCGGGCGCGCCCTGGAGGCCCGTGCCGGTGAATTCAAATCCCGCCTTCTCGAGGACGCGGCGCGAGGCGGCGTTCTCCACGCGCGCGCTGGCGACGAGTTCGACCGCCTTGGTCAGGACAAAGCCCGCGTCGACCATCGCCCCGACTGCTTCGCTCGCCAGGCCCTTGCCCCAGGCTTCCGGCGCGAGCGCATAGCCGAGCGTCAGGCGGTCCTGGCCCCTTGCCTCGAGGGCGACGGCGCCGATCGCTTCGCGCTTGTCGCGGATCGGGGTCATGACGAGCGTCAGATCGCGGCCCGAGGCGTTGGCTTCGCGCGCGGCGAAGATGAACCGTTCCGCCGTGCCTGGGGGATAGGGATGGGGAATGCGGGCGGTGAACTCAGCAACTTCCCGGCGGCTGCAATAGCGCGCGATCGCCGGCGCGTCGGCGGCGCGCGGCCAGCGCAGCCACAGCCTCGCCGTCTCCAGGCGGAAGACATCGTCTCGGGCAAGATCGGGAAACATTTCCACTCCGGACCAGCGAGGGGCTCGGCGATGCGGCCCCAAAACGACGAAGGAGATGCGGCGACCCGCATCCCCTTCATAAGCGCTTCGGCTTACCGGACTTTTGGGAAGGATTTCGGCCTTCCTGTTCTCGGGGGATGCTCGAGACCGTCCGCGGGGGCTGTCGCCGCGGCGGGGATCTCGTCTCATCCCCGCCGTTCATTCAGCCGCGTTTTGCGCGACTACCATGACGTATTGGCGACCATTGGCTTTCGATTCGAACGCCACGGCGCCGGGGGCGGTGGCGAACAGCGTATGATCGGTCCCTATGCCCACATTGCGGCCAGGATGGAATTTCGTGCCGCGCTGACGCACGATGATCATGCCGCTGACGACCTTTTCGCCGCCGAATTTCTTGACGCCGAGACGGCGCCCGGCCGAATCGCGGCCGTTGCGCGACGAGCCGCCTGCTTTCTTATGAGCCATGTCACCCGCTCCAAATCCCACGCGGCGCGCCAGAAACAGCGCCGATTTCCCGCGTATATAATTCAAGTTTCAGGCCGAGGGAACCCTCAGTCCGCGTGATGGGTCTCGGCCGCTTCCGGGGCGGCCTCGGCTGCCGGCGAACGAGCCGAGACGGCTTGCGCGGGCTTGGCGCCGTCCGTCAAAATCTGCGTGATCCTGACGATCGTCAGATCCTGCTTGTGACCGCGCTTGCGGCGCGAATTCTTGCGGCGGCGCTTCTTGAACGCGATGACCTTGGGGCCGCGCGTCTGCTCGACGATTTCGCCGACGACGCTGGCGCCGGCGACATGCGGCGCGCCGATCCGGTTGGTCTCGCCGTCGAACAGCGCGAGAACCTCGGCGAAAGTCACTTGCGCCCCGGCTTCGCCTTCGAGCGCCATGACGGTGATCTCGTTGTCGGCGGCGACCTTATATTGCTTGCCGCCGGTCTTGATGACTGCGAACATCGTTTTCTCCGTGTTCAACCTGGCTCTGCGCGGGAGCCCGCGCGGCCAGCTTCTTTGCAGTGGGAACCTGCTGGTTTTCGCCCCGCCTCGCCGCAGACGCGGAAAAGCAAAAGCGCGGCCGGAAGCCGCGCGTGAGCGGCGTGTGCTATAGTGGGCGCGGCGCGCGAAGTCAAACGAAATGCGGCGCGTTTCGGCGCCGCCCTCCGCCGGCGCGCCTATCGCGAGAGATCGCCATAGATCACGACGGGCAAGGCGCCGCGCCGCGCCGCTGGCGCGTGGCTGCCGACCTTGATGATCTTCGGCCCCGTGGATTCGGCCGCGACGCGGCCGAGGGCGGAGTCCGGCGGACAAAAGACGGCCGCTTGCGGGATCTCTTCCGCTTGCGCGGCCGGCGTCTCGCCTTCCGCCGGGCCGACCCCGCCAAACAGATCGAACTGGTTTCGATGGTCGCGCCCGGCGCGGCGCGCGGCGCCCTCGATCGCGCGCCGGTCGTCGCCCCGCCGAACCGAAACGGCCGGGTGCGGGGAAACAGGCGGACGCAACCCCGCCGCGGCGCCGGTCGAGCCGAAGACCGCCAAGCCGGCGGCCAAAATCAGGCCGGTGGCGGCCAGATTCGCGCATGAAGCTTTCATGGTCGCTTCCTTTTCGAGGCCGGCCTCCTCGCCGCTAAGTCTAGGACTCTTTTCGTCAGCGCGAAAGAGCGCGCTCCTCCCTGCCTTGACAGGAAAATGAAGAGTGATAAAAATTAAATATCGTCACTTCTCAGAAGTCAGCGCGCCATGAACATCGCCGCCCGCCGCACGCCCGAGGAAACCCGCGACGAAATCCTGGCCGTCGCCTGGCATCTGTTTCGCCAACTCGGCGCGCGCACGACCATCGCCGACATCGCGGAGAAGCTGGGGATGTCCAGCGCCAACATCTACCGCTTCTTTCCCTCCAAGCAGGCGCTGACCGAGGCCATTTGCGTCAATCAACTGGGCGCGCTGATCGACGCGGCGCGGGCCGCGAGCGAAGGCCGCGGCTCCGCTTCCGACCGGATTCGCGCGATGCTGGCGACGCTTCATCACGGAATGCGCGATCAAATGCTCAATCAGTCGCGCGTGCACGAAATCGTCGACATCGCGCTGAAGGAGAAATGGCCGGCGATCCACGATTTCCACCAGCGATGCGCCGCGATGGCGGCTGAGCTCGTCGCCGAAGGTCAGGCGGGCGGCGAGTTCGGTCCCGGCGACCCCGCGCGTTTGGGGATGCAAACCCTCATCGCTTGCGCCGCCATCTATCACCCGATGCTGATCGCTGAATGCCTCGATCCGGATTCGGGGATGCGGACGGATGACATCATCGCCTTCGCTCTGCGCGCGCTCGCCAATCAAAACCCCGATCGAGAGCCATCCTCGCCGATGGCCGGGGAGAAGGCGCCGTGAAGCCGCACCTCGTCGTCGCGGGCGCCCTCGGCACCCTCTTCCTCGCCGCCTGCGACGCGCCCAAGCAGGCGAGCCGAGAGACCGCGCCTCGACCCGTGCTGGTCGCGCAAATTCACTACGTCCCGCGCGAACGCGAGCAAGTCCTGCCGGGCGTCGTCAAGGCGCGCATCGAAAGCGATCTGGCTTTTCGCGTCGCGGGCAAGATGGCGCAGCGCCTCGTCGACGCGGGCGCTCTGGTCAAGAACGGCGATCCGCTGGCGCGCCTCGACGAAACGGATTTCCGTCTGCAACTCGAACAGGCCGAGGCGGAGCGCAACTCGGCCCATGCGGCCCTCGAACAGGCCGAAGCCGAGGAGCGGCGCATCACGACGCTGACGCGCCAGGGCTGGGCGGCGAACGCGGATTTCGAGAAGATCCGCGCCGCCGCCGATCAAGCGCGCGGCGCCGTAGTGAAGGCTGAACGCGCCGTGACGCTGGCGCGCAACGCGCTCGATTACACGACGCTCGCGGCCGACGCGGATGGCGTCGTCAGCCTAGTGGCCGCCGAACCCGGCCAAGTCGTCGCCGCCGGGGCGCCGATCGTCCGCCTCGCCCATACCGACGAGCGCGAAGCGGCCGTTTCCGTTCCCGAGAACCTCATCGATCGCGTGCGGGCGAACCCGGCGCGCGTCGAGTTCTGGGCGCTGCCGGGCGTGTCGGCCGGCGCGCGCCTGCGCGAGCTCTCGCCCAACGCCGACGCCGCGACGCGCACCTATCCCGCGCGCTTCAGCCTCCTCGACGCGCCGCAAAGCGTGCGGCTGGGAATGAGTTTGACGGTCGTGTTGACGGGGCGCGGCGTGCAGGTCGCCCGCGTCCCCGCCGGGGCGATTTTCGACGCCGGCCAGGGTCCGAACGTCTGGGTCGTCGATCGCGCTGCGGGAACCTTGACCGCGACGCCGGTGGCCGTCACGGGATACGATTCGGATTCGGCCTTCGTGACCGCCGGCGTCGCCGAGGGCGCTGAAATCGTCGCCCTCGGCGTTCATAAACTTGACGCCAAGGAAAAAGTGCGGGTGGTCGAGAGCCTCGCGGGGCTGTGATGGGCAAGGTCAATCTGTCGCAATGGGCGATTCGCCATCCCCAATTGATCGTCTTTCTGATTCTCGCCATCGGCCTCGGCGGCGCCTTCGCCTATCAGCGGCTCGGGCGCGCCGAGGATCCCGCCTTCACCATCAAGAACGCCATCGTCAGCGCGGTCTGGCCGGGCGCGACAACCGAGGAAATGCAGGACCAGGTCGCCGACCGCATCGAGAAGAAGCTGCAGGAACTGCCCTGGGTCGATAAGATCGACACCTATTGCAAGCCCGGCTTCAGCGCGATCTCGTTCGCGTTCCGCGATTCGACGCCGCCGCGCGACGTGCCGATGCTGTTTCTCGAATTGCGCAAGAAGATGAGCGATCTCAAGCCCGACCTGCCCGCCGACGTCGAGGGGCCGGCGGTCAACGACGAATTGGGCGACGTCGATTCCGTGCTCTATACGATCGTCGGCGACGGCGCTTCCTACGCGCAGCTCAAGGAGGTCGCCGAAGCTCTGCGCAAGCGCTTGCAGCGCGTGCCTGATGTGACCAAGGTCGATCTCTACGGCGACCAGGCGGAGCGGATCTTCGTCGAATCGAGCTACGCCAAGCTGGCGACGCTCGGCGTGCCGCTGCAAGCGATGTTCGATTCGCTCGCCAAGCAGAACGCGCTGGCGCCGGCCGGGGAATTCCAGACCGACGCGCAACGCGTGCCCGTGCGGGTCACCGGCGCGCTGCAAGGCGTCGACGCGGTGGCCGAAACGCCGGTCTTCGCCAATGGCCAGACCTTTCGCCTAGGCGACATCGCCGACGTTTCGCACGGCTACGAAGACCCGCCCTCCTATCTCATTCGCGCCCAGGGCCAACCGGCGCTGGAAATCGGCGTGGTGATGCAGAAGGGCGGCAATATTCTCTCGCTCGGCAAGAACCTCGACGCGGCGCTCGCGGAATTCGAGGCCGACCTGCCGCGCGGGATCGTCATTTCCCGCATCGCCGATCAGCCCGAAGTGGTCGATTCGGCGGTGTTCGTGTTCACGCGTTCGTTTCTCGAAGCGCTGGCGATCGTGCTCGGCGTGAGTTTCCTGAGCCTGGGCTGGCGATCGGGGATCGTCGTCGCGACCTCCGTGCCGCTGGTGCTGGCGATTGTCTTCGTCGTCATGGCCTTCATCGGCCTCGATCTCCAGCGCGTCACGCTGGGCGCGTTGATCATCGCGCTGGGCCTGCTCGTCGACGACGCGATCATCGCGGTCGAGATGATCGTCGTCAAGCTCGAGCAGGGATGGGAGCGCGAGCGCGCGGCGTCCTTCGCCTGGACCTCGACCGCCTTTCCCATGTTGACGGGAACGCTGGTCACCGCAGCCGGCTTCGTGCCGATCGGCCTCGCCAGCTCGACGGTCGGCGAATACGCCGGCGGCATCTTCTGGGTGGTCGGCATCGCGCTCGTCGCCTCCTGGTTCGTCGCGGTCCTGTTCACCCCGTTTCTCGGCTTCAAACTGCTGCCCAAACACGTGCGCAGCGGCCATTTGCGCGACGAGGCCGCGATTTATTCGACGTCCTTCTACCGCGCGTTTCGCCGCGCGCTCGAGTTCTGCGTCGCCCGCCCGCTCGTCGTCGTCGTCGCCGCCGTGCTGCTGCTCGGTCTCGGCCTCAGCCAGTTCAGCAAGGTTCAGCAGCAGTTCTTTCCGCTGTCCGAGCGGCCGGAACTGTTCCTCGAGATGCGCCTCGCCGAGGGAAGCGCGATCCAGGCGACGCAAAGGACCGCCGGCGAGGCGGAGCGCTTGCTCGCGGGCGATTCGGACATCGCCTCCTACACGACCTATATCGGCAAGAGTTCGCCGCGCTTCTGGCTCGGCCTGCTGCCGGTGCAGCCGAACGAGGCTTTCGCCCAGATCGTCGTCGTCGCGAAGGACGTCGAGGCGCGCGAGCGCGTCAAGGCGCGCATCGAGGCGGCGGTCGCCGGGGGCGCCCTCAGCGCGGCGCGGGTGCGCGTCGATCGCTTCAATTTCGGCCCGCCGGTCGGTTTTCCCGTGCAGTTTCGCGTCATCGGCCCGGACGCGGGAAAGGTGCGCGAGATCGCCGCGCGGGTGCGCGACGTCATGCGCGAGGATCCGCGCGTCGTCGACGCCCATCTCAACTGGGGCGAGAAAATGCCGTCGCTGCGGCTCGACGTGGATCAGGCGCGCGCCCGCGCGCTGGGGCTGACGCCGCGCGATATCGCGCAGACCCTGCAGACTCTGGTCGGCGGCGTGACGGTGACGACGATTCGCGCCGGCGAGGAGCACGTCGACGTCGTCGCCCGCGCCATCCCCAGCGAGCGCGCCGCGCTCGATCGGATCGACGATCTCACCATCGTCGCGCGCAGCGGCGCCGCGGTTCCCGTCGGCCAGGTCGCCCACGTCGTGCGGACCACGGAGGAGCCGATCATCTGGCGCCGGAATCGCCAAATCGTCATGACCGCGCTGTCCGACGTCGCCAACGGCGCGCAGCCTCCGGACGTTTCGCGCGCGCTGTGGTCGAGGCTCGCATCGATCCGCGAAAGCCTCCCGCCGGGCGCCCGCATCGAGATGGGCGGCGCGATCGAGGAATCGCAGAAGGGCAACACATCGATCTTCATCCTGTTCCCGCTCATGGTCATCACGATGCTGACGCTCTTGATGCTGCAACTGCAGAGCTTCTCGCGCCTCGCGATCGTTTTCTTCACGGCGCCGCTCGGCATCGTCGGCGCTTCGATCGCGCTCAACCTCGCGCATCGCCCATTCGGCTTCGTCGCCCTGCTCGGCCTCATCGCGCTCGCCGGCATGGATATGCGCAACACGGTCATTCTCGTCGATCAGATCGAGACGGACGTGCGCGAGCGCGGGCTCTCGCGCCGCGAGGCGATCGTGTTTTCGACGATGCGCCGCGCCCGGCCCGTCGTCTTGACCGCCCTCGCCGCGATCCTCGCGATGATCCCGCTATCGGAAAGCGCCTTTTGGGGGCCGATGGCCTATACGATCATGGGCGGGCTCTCGGTCGCGACCTTTCTGACGCTGTTTCTGTTGCCCGCCATCTATGCGCTATGGTTCCGCAAATCGTTGGGCGCCAAGACATCGAAGAGCGCCGCCGCGCCGCGCCCGGCCGAAAGCGTTTCGGTCGGCTTGGCTTCGCCGGCGCAGTGAGAATTTTGTGAGCGGAGTTCGGCCATGGTTCTCGATTGGGCGCTCGCGAGCCTTCATCATCTGGCCATTCTGACGCTCGCCGCGATCTTGGCGTTCGAACTGGCGCTGACCGCCAGCGAAGCGAATGCGCGCGCGATCGGGCGTCTTGCTCGCGTCGACGCCTGGTACGGCGCGACGGCGGCCCTCGTGCTCGCGGCGGGCCTCGCGCGCGTCGTTCTCGGCTTGAAGGGGCCGGGATATTATATGGCGAACCCGTTCTTCTGGACGAAGATGGCGCTGTTCGCCGTCATCGCCGCGATCTCGGTCGCGCCGACCTTTCGCTACATCGTCTGGCGGCGGCGCTCGCGGGTCGATTCGACCTTCCGCCCCGACGCGGCGGCTTTGCGCTCGGTGCGCCTCGCGCTCTGGGCCGAAGTCGCGCTCTTCGCCGCGATGCCGCTCGCGGCCGCGGCGATGGCGCGCGGATTTGGGACGTAGCAGGCAAGATCGCCCGCTACCTTGCGCGCCCTCAAGCGCCGTCCCCGTTCTCCCGACGGAAACGAAACGTGCTGAACTGGAAGCGCTGTTTCGCGCCGCGGGGGGTCTCGTGCTCGTGGGAGCGGGCGTCGACGAGAACAAAATCAGGCCCGAGAAACGCGCCGAGGCTCTCAGCGTCCCACCGAGCGACGGGCAGGCCGCTGCACATCTGCGGGCCGTCGAGCGCGAACGTCCCGATAATGGCGTAACCGCCGCGTCGCAGGGCGCGTCGCAGGCAGTCGCGATAGGCGGTCTGGTCGGCCGAATTGGTGAGGAAGTGAAACGCCGCGCGGTCGTGCCAGACGTCGTAGGTCCGCGCGGGCTCCCATGTCGTGACGTCGACGGCGATCCATTGGATCCGATCCGCCTTGTGCGCGATGCGCGCCTTCGCCGCCGCGAGCGCCGCTTGCGACAGGTCGAGGACCGTAATGTCTTCATAGCCTCGCGCAACAAGGCTATCGACGAGGCGCGAAGCGCCGCCTCCGACGTCGATGACGGCGGAGCGGCCCGTCGCCCCGATCAGCGCCAACAGTTCCAGGCTCGGGGCCGGAGTCTCCTGAAACCAGCTCACCTCTTTCTCGCCCTTGGTCGCGTAGACGCTTTCCCAGTGAGCTTGGCGTTCGGCGGCGCTCATAGATCGACTTCCCCGGTCAAGCGCGCTTCTCGTCGGTCGCGGCCTTCGAATTTCCGCGAGCGCGCATCGACTATATTGCCGTGGGGGCGGCCGCTTGTCGCTGTCGGAATTCGACAATATGCTCCCGACGCTCCGACGCCAGGGCCGTCACGGGGCGAATCCCGCGCATTCCGGCGGTTGAGACGCGAGGTGGGTTCATGGTCGGCATGAAGCGGCGTTTCCTGAAAGCGGCGGCGCCGAAACCTTGAACGCCGACACGAAAGTCTCTGGCGAGGCCGAGGCTGGATCTTGGCCAGGGTCGGCGAGCGAGATCTTTCTCGCCTTCCTGAAGCTCGGCCTCACGTCCTTTGGCGGGCCGATCGCCCATCTCGGCTATTTCCGCGCGGAATTCGTCGAGCGCCGGCGCTGGCTGAGCGAGCGCGCCTATGTCGATCTCGTCGCGCTTTCGCAATTTCTCCCCGGTCCGGCGTCGAGCCAGACCGGCTTCGCGATCGGGCTGATGCGGGGCGGCCGGCTTGGCGCTCTCGCCGCCTGGGCGGGCTTCACCCTGCCGTCCGCAATTCTCATGGTTCTCTTCGCCTATGGCGCGGGAAGTCTCGCCGATTCCTGGTGGGGCGTCGGTTTGCTGCATGGGCTCAAACTCGTCGCGGTCGCCATCGTCGCCCACGCCGTTTTGGGCATGGCGCGCTCTCTTTGCCCGGATAGACCGCGCGCCTCGGTCGCGACGGCCGCCCTTGTGCTGCTGCTGCTCGCCCCTGGCTCGCTCGCCCAAGTCGGCGCGATCGCGCTTGGCGGCGTGGCGGGGCTGGCGCTCTGTCGCGGCGGCGGCGAAGCGATTGCCGACGAAGTCGTCATGCCGGTGTCCCGGCGCTTGGGCGTCGCTTGCCTCGCGGCGTTCTTCGCGCTGTTGGCTCTGTCCTTCGTCCCGGTCCAAGACGGCATGCTCGCGCTGTTCGCCGCCTTCTATCGCTCGGGCGCCCTGGTGTTCGGCGGCGGCCATGTCGTGTTGCCGCTGCTGCGCGACGCCGTCGTGGCGCCGGGCTGGGTTTCCGACAACGCCTTCCTGGCGGGATACGGCGCGGCTCAGGCTTTGCCGGGGCCTTTGTTCACTTTCGCCGCCTATCTCGGGGCGCTGAGCGGCTCGCCGCCGGCCGGCGTCGCGGGCGCCCTCGTCGCCCTCGTCGCGATCTTCTTGCCGGGCATGCTGGCGCTGATGGGCGCGCTGCCCTTCTGGCATGAGTTGCGCGCGCTCGCACAGGCGCAGGCCGCCATGCGCGGCGTCAATGCGGCGGTCGTCGGGCTGCTGGGCGCGGCCCTTTACAATCCGGTATGGACGAGCGCGGTGCGGGCGCCCGCGGATTTCGCGGTGGCCGCGACCGGGTTCGTCCTGCTCGTGGTCTGGCGGGCGCGGCCGCTCGTCGTCGTGCTGCTGTCCGCCGCCGCAGGGATCGGCTTGGCGCTGGGGCGCTGAGCGAAGCGCTCAGGTCAGCCCGCGCTCTTGAGTTCCTTGAGTTTGCCGAACACCGAATCGACGTCGATCTTTTCTTCGCTGGGCCTCGGCTTGGGCGTGGGGGCGCCGAAAACCTCGGCCTGAGTGACCGGCGCCGGCCGGGCCGTCGTCACTTCGGCCGAAACCAGGGTTTGGCTGCGGTCTTCCTCGACCTTCGGTCGATCCTTGGCGGCGCGATTGACTTCGAAGTCGAGGTCGATCTGCGAGCATAGGCCGAGCGTCACCGGGTCCATCGGCTGGAGGTTGGGGGAATTCCAATGGCTGCGCTCGCGAATCGATTCGAGCGTGTGCTTGGTCGTGCCGACCAGACGCATGATCTGCGCGTCCTTCAATTCCCCGTGATTGCGCAGCAGCCACAGAATGGCGTTCGGTCGATCCTGCCGGCGCGACAGCGGGGTGTAGCGCGCCCCGCGCGGCTTCTTGAATTCCGGCACGCGCACCTTGGAGGTCGCGAGCTGCAGGCGGCGCGACGAATCCTTCTCGGCGGCGGCGATTTCCTCGCGGGTCAATTGTCCCGTGGAGATCGGGTCGTAGCCTTTGATGCCGGTGGCGACCTCGCCGTCGGCGATGCCTTTGACCTCGAGCGGATGCAATTTGCAGAATTCGGCGATCTGGTCGAACGTCAGCGACGTGTTTTCGACCAGCCAGACGGCGGTGGCCTTGGGCATCAGCGGCGCTTCGGTCATGATAGGCGAACTCCTTGGACTTTAAGCGGCGCGCGCCGCCGCCCTCCGTGAGGGGCGAGGCGCAGCCTCAAATCGACAATCTCGAGGGGATTGTCTCTTTATAGGCGCCGCCGCGCCAAAATGCAATGAGCGCCGGGCGGTTCTCGCCCGTGGACGAAGAGCGCGCGGGCGTGCGCGGAGCCCCCGCCTTCACGCCTTGCCGTTCAACGAGCGTTCGGCCTTCGGGTCGAGCGGCCAGCGCGGGCGGGCTGGCGCCGCCATATCGTCGACAAGGCCGCGCCGCAGGCGCTCGATTCCCGCCCAGGCGATCATCGCGCCGTTGTCGGTGCACAGGTTTTGCGGCGGCGCCACGAGCGGCAGGCCGGCCTGAGCGCAAAATCGCGCCATCGCCTCGCGGATCGCGCCGTTGGCGGCGACGCCGCCGGCGACCACGACGCCCCGCGCGAGGCCGACCCGCTGACGAAACAGTCGCAGCCCGACGCGCATGCGGTCCTCGATCATGTCGACGACCGCGGCCTGGAACGAGGCGCAGAGATCGGCGACATCGCGCGGGCGCAGCGGCGCGATCGATTGGGCCGCCAGGCGCGTCGCGGTCTTCAGTCCCGACAGCGAGAAGTCGGCGCTCGGCCGTCCAAGCATCGGGCGCGGCAAGGCGAATCGGGCGGGATCGCCGTCCCGGGCGGCCGCTTCGACGGCGGGCCCGCCGGGATAGGGCAGGCCGAGCATCTTGGCGGTCTTGTCGAAGGCCTCGCCGATGGCGTCGTCCATCGTCGTCCCGAGACGGTCGTAATCGCCGACGCCCTTGACCGCGAGGATTTGCGTGTGGCCGCCCGAGGCGAGCAGCAGCAGATAGGGAAACGCCAGATGGCCGGAGAGCCGCGCGACGAGGGCGTGCGCCTCGAGATGATTGACGGCGAGGAAAGGCTTGCCCGCCGCCAGGGCGATCCCCTTGCCCGTCATCAGGCCGACGAGCACGCCGCCGATCAGGCCGGGCCCCGCCGCGGCGGCGACGCCGTCGAGGTCGCGCGGGCGCATTTCGGCGCGGCGCAGCGCCCGGGCGACCAGGCCGTCGATGATTTCGACATGCGCGCGGGCCGCGATCTCCGGCACGACGCCGCCATAGGGCGAATGGGCGGCGATCTGGCTCATCACTTCATCGGCGAGGATTTCGCCCGCGCCGTCGGGCCGCAGGCGCACCACCGCCGCGGCCGTCTCGTCGCAGGTGGTTTCGATTCCCAATACGCGCATCGTCGGTTCGAATTTCCCAAGTTCGCGGCGCGATCGCGTCGCGCGGCCGGAGCCGTCTCTATACGCTTGGCGCGAGACTGGACAGGGCATAATGGAAGGAGGGCCGCGCGGGGCGGCCGCCAAGCGAGGAGCGTCCCGACGACGATGGCGAGGCCTTGACGACAAAAGTCGCACTCATGCGCGCGCGCGACGACGCGGCGCGCAGCGCGGCGCTGCTGCTCGCGCGCGGCTTCGTCGTGGCGCACGCGCCGGCGACCGAAATCCGCGCGACCGGCGCCGCGCCGCCGCCCGGCCCGTTCGATGCGGTCGTGGCCACCAGCGCCAAGGCTATCGCGCTGCTCGCTCCGGCGGCGCGCGCGGCGATCGTCGGCGCGCCGCTCTATATCGTGGGAGAACAGACGGCGCAGGCGGCGAGGGAGGCGGGAATCGCGGTCGCGGGCGAGGCCGCGCCGGATGTCGCGGCGCTCTTGGCGGCGCTGCGCCGGCGCCTCGCGCCCCATTCGCGCGTGCTTTACCTGGCCGGGCGCGAACGCAAGAGCGCGCTGGAGGCCGCTCTGAGCGAGGCCGGGCATTTCACGGCGCCGGTGGAAGTCTATGCCGCCGAGGCGCGCGCCGCCTGGAACGAAGACGAAGCGCGCGCGGTGGCCGGATGCGCGGCGGCCTTGCACTATTCGCGCCGCTCCGCCGCGCTGGCGGTGGCGCTGGCCGAGCGCGCGGGCCTCGCCGACCCTTTTCGCGCGATCCTCCATGTCTGCCTTTCCCCGGACGCCGGCGAACCGCTGCGCGCCCTGGGCGCGCCGCGCCTCGCTTGGGCCTCGGAACCGAGGGAGGACCGGCTCATCGACGCGCTCGAGCGCGCGCTGGCGTGATGGAATCGACGGCGCGGCGCCCCCCGCGACGACGCGCGGGTTTTCATCCCGCGGCCGCTCGCCTATAGAAAACCGCGAAGCGAGAGCAAGACCCATGGCCGACGACGCGAGCCGAGAATCCGAACCCGAAATCGCCGAGCCCGCGACCGGCGGCGCCGCTCCGCCGAGCCGCGAGCCGCGCCATGATCCCGGCGTGATCGAGGGCGAAGCGACGGAATTTCACGAAACGCCGCCGCCGGAGCCGGCGGCCGCCGAACCGGCGAGCGAGGAGCCGGCCGCCGAGCCGACCGCGGACGCGAACGCGCCGGAAATCCGGCCGAGGACGCGCTCGTCCGGCTTCCCCTTCTTCGCGGGCGCGCTCGGCGCTCTCTGCGGCGCGGCGCTGGCGCTCGGCGCGGCTTGGCTCGTCGATCCGCGCGCCGCCGCGCTCGGCGCGGCGACCTCGCATCTGGCCGCGCTGGAACGTGGCGCCGAAGGCCAGTCGCAGGCCAACGCCAATTTCGACAAGCGCCTCGTCGCGCTGGAGGCGAGCGAGTCCGGCGCCGCGAAGGCCGCGGCTCTCGAGGCGCTCGGCGGGCGCGTGGCCGCCCTCGAAGGCGCGGCGGACAAAGGCGAAGCGGCTCAAGCGGCGTTGCAGGAAGCGCGCGCCGCGCGGGCCGACGCCGCCAAGGCTCTGGCGCTCGCGGCCGGAACGGGACAAACGGCGCCGGCGCCGATCCAGGGCGGCGCGCCCGCCCCGTTCGACGCCAGCGCGCTGGAGGCGCGCATCGGCGCTTTGGAGAGCGAATTGGCGGGGCTTAAGTCCCGCGAGACCGATGTCGGCGCGCTCGACGATCGCCTCGCCAAGATCGAAAGCGCGCTCGCCGCGCCCAAGAGCGAGGCGCGCGTCGCCGCGGCGGAGGTCGCGCCCAATCGCGACGGGGCGGCCGAGGCGATCCTCGCCATTTCGTTGAACGAGCGTCTGAACGCCGGGGCGGCGTTCGCGCCGGAATTGACGGCGCTGGCGCGCCTGGGGGCCGACGACGGCAAATTGTCGGCGCTGAGGCCTTTCGCCGACGCGGGCGCCCCGACGGTCGCCGCGCTCGGCGCCGCCTTCGCCAAGATCGCTCCCGACCTCATCGCGGCGGCGACGCCGCCGAGCGGCGAGGGCGTGATCGATCGGCTGCTCGATCACATGCGCAAGCTCGTGCGCGTGCACAAGGTCGGCGAGGTCGCCGGCGCCGACGTCGAGGCGCTCGCGCCGCGCATTGCGGCGGCGCTCGTGCGCGGCGATCTCTCGGCGGCGCTCGACGCCTATGACCGTCTGCCGGATGCGGCGCGTCAGGCGAGCCGGGACTGGGCCAAGGCGGCTGAGGCGCGCCGGGCCGCGGGCGTGGCGGCGCAAGGCCTGCGCGCGGATGCGGTCGGGCGGCTCGCCGCGGCCAAGAATTAGCCGCGCGGCAAAGGATTTTCACGCGCGGCGCGTTAGGGATTATGCTGACGCGCCGGGATGCTCGAAGCGGAGACGCCATGATTCGCCTGTTGCTGTTCCTCGCCGCGCTCGCCCTGGCGGCCTACGGCCTGACATGGCTCGCCGAGAATCCCGGCGAGGTCACGCTGGCTTGGCAAGGCGTCGAATATAAGACCTCGCTGATGGTCGCGGCGGGCGTCGTGGCGGGGCTGGCGATCCTTCTGGCGCTCGCCTGGGGCGTCGTCCGTTTCGTCTTTCGCCTTCCCTCGCTGGTTTCGCTCGCGGCCAAGGCGCGCCGACGGGAAAAGGGCTACGCCGCTCTTTCGCGCGGCATGGTCGCGGTCGGCTCGGGCGACGCGCGCGCGGCGAGCCGCCACGCCGCCGAAGCGCGCAAGCATTTGGGCGACGAGCCGCTGGCGAAATTGCTGCGCGCGCAAGCGGCGCAACTCGCGGGCGATCGCGCCGGCGCGGCCGCCGCGTTCCGCGAGATGCTCGAGCATCCGCAGACCCATGCGCTGGGACTTCGCGGCCTGCATATCGAGGCGCGGCGCAGCGGCGACTCCGAGGCCGCGCTCGACTTCGCGATGCGCGCGCACAAACACGCCGCGCTGCCCTGGGCGGGGCAGGCGGTGCTCGACGATCGCGCCGCGCACGGCGACTGGGCCGGCGCCCTGGGAATCGTCGAATCCAACGCCGCCGCGCGGCTGATCGACAAGCCGACCGCCAATCGCTGGCGCGCCGTCCTCAAGACGGCGATGGCGCAGGATCTGGCGGACCGCGACGCGAAAGCCGCGCTGGCGCTCGCGCAGGAGGCCTGCGCTTTGGCGCCGGGCCTTGTTCCGGGGGCCATTCTTTGCGGCCGGCTGACCGCGGCCAATGGCGACACGCACCGCGCTGCGAAGATTATCGAGGCGGCGTACCGGCAGACGCCGCATCCCGGCCTCGCGAGCGCCTATGTCAGGCTGCGGCGCGGCGATTCGGCGGCGGACCGGCTGGCGCGCGCGCGCGCGCTGGCGCGCCTCGCGCCATTCGATTCGGAGAGCCAGATCACCGTCGGCCGCGCGGCGCTCGAGGCGCGCGACCTCGCGGCGGCGCGCGCGGCGGTCGCGCCGCTGCTGGCGCCGGGCGCTCCAGCCGGCCGCCCGACCGTGCGCGTCTGTCTGCTGATGGCCGACATCGAGGAGGCGGCGGGCGCCGACGGGGCGGTGCGCGAATGGCTCGCCCGCGCCGCGCGCGCGCCGCGCGATCGCGCCTGGATCGCCGACGGGGTCATCAGCGATCGCTGGGCGCCGGTGTCGCCCTCGGGCGCGCTCGACGCCTTCGTCTGGCGCACGCCCGAAGAGCGCCTGAGCGCCTCGGAGCCGTCTCCAGCGCCTGCGCCGGCCGCCGGTCCTCCTCCCGCCCTCGCCGCCTCGTCGCCCGCGCCGCCCGCACTCGCGCCCGCGCCCCAAATCGCCTCCGCGCCCAAGCCGGAGCCCCGCGGCGCCGGAACGGTCGTCGTGCTGCCCGCCGGCGCGCCGGACGATCCGGGTCCGCAAGACGAGGGCGAGCACAAGCCCGGATTTCGGCTCTTCGCGCGCGAATGATCGCCAGGCAGGGAGGCATCGGCCGGCGAGGCGTCGCCGTTCCCGCGATTTTCTCGGCGCGCCGGCGGCGCAACCTTGCCAATGCCGGACGATCTGGCTAAGAGACTGCCGACCGTCGGCGTGAGGCCCGTTACGCTTCACCGCCGCGCGCGCCGCAATAGCTCAGCTGGTAGAGCACCTCATTCGTAATGAGGGGGTCGGGGGTTCGAATCCCTCTTGCGGCACCATTTATTTCAATAGCTTAAGCAGAGAAACGGCGGGCCGGGCAAGCCGCCAGCGTCAACGCCGCGGCGTCGAGCGGCCATGACGACATGCCGCGACCCCGATCCCGAGCAACGAAAGCCCCGCTTGGCGCCGATTCGCCCCCAGGCTCACGCATACCCAGGTCGAGACGCCCGCTACAGATCAGACATTCGAGTTGTGGGAAGCGGCGGGCGCACGGCGCGATTCGCCATGACGCCGGCGCAGGGCCGCAGGCGCTCGGCGGCCGGCCTTACTGTAGATCGATGGCTTGATAATGCCCGGCGTCGTCGAGTTGAGTGCCCCACACCTTATGCGAGCCCTGATGGTCGTTCGGGCTGAATGTCAGCTGCGTTCCCAGCCCCATGTCGAAATCGCGCATCCGTTCGAGCTCGTCGACGAGTTTTTCGGTGCTGATTTGGGGACCGACGCGCTTGATGGCTTCCGCCAGAATGCTGGCGTCGACGTAGCCCTCGAGCGAGACATAATCGGGAGATTCGCCGGGGAAATATCTATCAAGCGCCGATTTATACTTAAGTATAATTGAGGCGTAGCTGTTCACGGCGGGCACCACCTGGGTCACGACAACGCCGTTGGCGTATCGCGGCCCTAACAGCATCAACTCGTCGGCCAGCGCCGTGCTGCCGACGAAAGAGACGTTGGTGTAGATCAGCGCGGGATAGAGGTCCCGCGTCTTTTCGATGAACTTCGCCGCCGCGCGATACGAAGCCACCATGACCACCGCCTTGATTTGCCCCTTGAACGCGCGCAATTGCGTGACGGCGTCCTGCACGTCGACGGTGTTGCGCTTGTAGCCGATGCGAACGATGTCGGGATTGTCGCCGGGCAGCGCGCGCACCGCCTTGGCGACGCCGGCGTAGCCGGAATCGCCGAACGCGTCTTGCTGCGCGAACACCACGATTTGACTCGGCTGAATCCGCTTCACTTTCACGAGATAGCGCACCACCGCGTCGGTTTCCTCGGCATAGCTCGCTCGATAATTGAAGACGTAGCGGTCGGGCGGATCGCGTCGAAGAATATTGGCGCCGGTGAACGCCCCGAAGAACAGCAATCGGTGATCGAGGGCGAACGGCAAGGCCACCGCCGCCGTCGGCGTTCCCACATTGCCGACGAAGCCGAAGGCCTGATCGTTATCGTAAAGCTGCTGCATGGCGACGACCGTGCGCGCGGGTTCATAGCCGTCGTCGGCCGCCACCAGTCGTAACTGGCGTCCGTTCACGCCCCCGGCTTCGTTGATCTGGTTGAACGCGGTCTCGACGCCGATCTTCATTTGGCGGCCGAGTTCCCTCGCCGCGCCGGTGAAAGGCGCCACCATCCCGAAGCGGATTTCCTTGTCGCTCAATCCGCGAACGGGGCTGTCCACGGTTCCCAGCGGCGCTGGCGCCGGCGTCGGCGAAGCAGCGTTGACCGCCACGACCGAGGCTGCGTCTGCGGCGCTCGCCGAGTCCGGCGACAGGTCTGCGGACGCGGCGAGCGCCGGGGTCACGAACTGCAACTGCGCTGCGCGGTTTGACCAATCCGCGGGAGTCGCGTGCGCTTCCTCGGCCCCCGCCGCCGGTTGATCGGCTGACAAAACCTGAGCCGCGGGAATCACCGTTAGCGCGAGATGGCGATCGGGCGCGTCGTGGATCGGGGTGGTCGCTCCGATCGTCAACGCGACTGCGATCGCAACCGCAACCGCCAAGCCGGCAACCAACCAGCGCCTCCCGCGCCGGGAACCGGAATTCGTGGACTGCTCTGAGGCCGGCGCGGCAAAATCGAGCCGCGGCAAAGCGAAATCGTCGTGTTGCTGAGGACTGGCGGACGCGGCCGCGTCGCCGACGATGGCCAATCCCCGCTCATATAACTCGGAGGCCGTGGGAATATCGGTCGCCTCGTCCGGCTCGTCAGGCGCGTTCTCGACTTCGTCGTCGACGCCGCCCGATCCTTGCCCAAATAACAGCGAGGCTTTTGGAAGGGTGATCGCGCCGTTTGGCTCGCTAGGCGCTTGTTGAAAGGAGGGTGAAGAGCTCGAGAATTCGGACGGAGTTTCCTGCGTACTCGACATGGACAAACTCTCAGTCGTTACATGTGAACGTATCGAATTCGTCTAGATCCGCTTCCTCTAAATCCTTAATATGACCTAAAGTAGCTTGCAGTGATCCCATATGAGGACGCGCGTTAAATCACCTTCAACAAGAAGCGGCAAATTTGTCGAATCGAAGCCGAAAAATGGGCATTGTTGCGCAGCGAAAATCACTGCGCGCTCAAACGGATGGTTGGCTTCCTCGTGGAAAGCCGACATTCTCCAGGGCGGCTTCCTCGACTGGGATTCCCGCTTGCGCGTGACGACCGCTCGCCGCAAATCTCGTGCGCGCTCGTTCCCTAGGATCGCGCCGAAGCGGCGGAGCCGCCGAGCTTCGTCAACCGCTCTTCCATCGCGTGGCGCAGGATTTTCCCGGTCGTGCTGCGAGGAAAATCGTCGAAGCCGACGAAATGCACCTCCTTGGGCCGCTTGTATCCGGCGAGCGATTTGCGGCAGAGCGCCTCGACGTCGGCTTCGCTGAGCGCCTGGTCGGATCGGGCCACGAAGGCGACGGGAACCTCGCCCCACTTGTCGTCGCGCTTGCGGACCACGACGGCGTCGCTGATGCGCGCGTCGGAGAGGAGGACGCGCTCGATTTCGGCCGGGTAGATATTCTCGCCGCCTGATTTGATCATATATTTCGCGCGATCGACGAAATCATAGCCGCCGTCCGCGTTGCGGCGGAACAGGTCGCCCATCCGGAACCAGCCGCCGCGGAAATTCCGCAAGTTCGTTTCTTCGGCGTTCCAATAGCCGCTGAACACCGTCGGTCCGCGCACCGCCGCCTCGCCGGGCTCTCCATCCGCTACGTCGTTTCCCTCGGGATCGAGCAGGCGCAGATCGCAAAGCGAGCTTTTTCGCTTCGACAGCGACTGAGGGATTTCGCCCGGCGGGATGAGCGCGGCGGACGCGGGCGGCAACCCGGTCTCGGTCGCTCCAAAACTGTTGAGATAGGGCGCGCCGGTCAGACCGGAAAGCTCGGCGATCAGCTTGGTGGGGACGAGGTCCGCCATTGCGCCGATCGCTCGAATGCCCTTGGCCTTGCGGCCGCGCGATTTGAACAGCTCGACGATCGGCTCGATCGAGCCGGGCATCAGCAGCGTCCAGCCGAGTTTGCTGCGCTCCATGATGTCGACCATCGCAGGAGCGTCGAAGCCGTCGACGACGAACACCGTCGCGCCCGACATCAGAGCGCCCAGCATCTGGTCGGTCGAGCCCATGTGAAACATCGGCGCCCAGGCGAGAAAGCCGTCCTCCTCGGTCGCCCGCAAGTCCATGCGCAGCACCGTCATGCGCGCGATCTCGGCGCGATGGCTGATGAGCGCGCCCTTGGGAAGGCCGGTCGTGCCGCTGGTGTAAAGGATGACCAGGCCGTCTTCCGGGTCGACGTCGGGAGCCTCCAGCGTCGGCGGCGCGCTTTCGATCAGTCCTTCATATTCGTTCTCGATGACCAGGATCGGGAGGCCGCGAAGATCGAGGCCGGACAGAGCTTGCGCGAAGCGGCTCGAGGCAATGATGAGCGCCGGCGCGACGAGATTGACGCAGTGCTGGATCTCGGGGCCGGCCAGACGCCAATTCTGGCACGCGACGATCGCGCCGAGAAAGGCCGCGGCGAGTTCGACCTCGACATATTCGCAGCGATTTTCCGACACCAGCGCGATGCGGTCGCCATATCGGACGCCCTTGGCGCGCAACGCCGCGGCGAGCCTCAGCACGCGGCCGTTCAAGTCGGCATAGGAGCGCGTCGCGCCGCCCTGTTCAAGCGCAATAGCCTCAGGATCGCGCTCGACCTGCGAAGCGAACAAGCCATAGACGCTCAGCCGACCCGCCCTTCGTATTTCGGCCGCAGGGCTGCCCGCCGAAGCCGCGCTTTCAAGACCGTTCATCAGGCGCTTCCTCCCCGCCGTTTTCTCATCCCTTGCGCACGGGCGACCCCGCCCTGCGCCACTCCGTCGATCTCGAGCGCCCGGCTTTCAAGCCGCTCGACGACGCGTTCCAAGCGAGAGGCGACGCCCTCGCCTGCGATAGCCTCTTGCCGCTTGTCCGCCCGCTGAAGGCCGCCAAGGACGAGATCGACGATCGCATCGGCGGTCTTGTTTGGATCGAAATCCTCTTCGCCGCGCAAATAGGCCCACGTGCGTTGTTCGACGCAACCATAGATCATGTCGCGCGCCAGCCCCAGGGGAACGTCGGGCCGGAGTCCGCCAGCAGAAACGCCCTCCATGACGATGGCCAGCGTGCGACGCGTGTATCGGCGATTCCGTTCGAATACATTCGCGGCTCGGTAGCCGGACCCCTTGCGCAGAACGCGAAACGCCAGATGGCAAAGCGCGGGATCGTCGCGGATCGTCGAGAGATGGCGCCATATCATGAATCGCAACCGATTTCGCGCGCCGCTGACGCCGGCGAGCTGGCGGTCATAGTCCGACAGCATGGCTTCGCAGCAATGCTCGATCACCTTCGCCAGAAGATCGCGCTTGTTCTCGAAATAGCGATAGATGGCGCCTTCCACGACGTCGGCTCGCACCGCGATGTCGGACAGCAGCGCGTCCTGGCGATCCTTCTCTTCGAACTCCGCGCGCGGCCGCGATGATATCGGCGACGCGGCGCTCGCGGGGAAGTCGGAAGACCCGGCGCTTGACCATGAACTGCTGGCTCAAGGCGCCGCCGCGTTGTCTGCCGCCGCTGCGCCTGTCGCAAAGCCGGGAGACCGCCTTTCGGCGAAAGCCGCCATGCCTTCACGCCGGTCGGGGCCGCTGGCGGCGACCGTGACCGCGTGACGAATCAAGGAAGCAAGATCGCCGAGGGGCCGCCGTCGGAGGTCGTTCGCAACGATCTCGTCATCGAGGCTTGCCTTGGGGCGATGCGCTCGCCTTGCGCGAGAAGGATCTCGGCCTTTGAGCGATCCGAGACGATAGGGTTGTTCGACATTATTGCCGCGACATTCTCTAATTTTGCTCTCCATCCCGCCGAATTCGGGATGGCGGCGCAGCGCTAAATAAGGAATGCTCGCTCGATGTCGCGCCCGTATCGCTGGCGCCGCTGCTTCCTCTGTGCTGTAGATGCTCTCAATAGTTTGGGTAAATCGAAAGCCGTGGAAGACGACAAACGGCTCAATGAGGAGAAACCCGATGCGTCAAGCCGGCACGCGGCGACCGGTGAATCGTCTGCCCCCGGAACGAAGGGTCTCCGACATCATGCTCGCCGCGCGGATCGTATTTACGGAAAAGGGCTACAACGAAGCCCTGATGTCGGACATCGCGGAGCGGGCTGGCGTTGTCGAAGGCAGCATCTACCGCTTCTTCACCAACAAGCGAGACCTCCTCGTCAAGATGGTCGAGCATTGGTACGAGGAGATGTTGGCCCGCGACGATGAGCAGTTTGCCGGCGTCCGAGGAACCTGGAACAGGATTCGCTTTGTCGTCCACCACCATCTTGCTTCGATACGGCGGGAACCGGCTCTGAGTCGTCTCGTCTTTCAGGAACTGCGTCCCGATCCCGACTATCGCAAGACGCGCCTGTTCCAGTTGAACCAGACCTACACCCATCGCATCATCGATATCGTAAAAGCGGCCGTAGCCGCGGGCGAATTCCGCGCCGGCGTCTCGCCGTCGCTAATCCGCGACATGATCTATGGCTCGATCGAGCACCGAACCTGGGCTTTCCTGCGCAACGAAGGCGATTTCGAGATCGACGAAACCGCCGACAGCATTACGGAGGTCGTCTATCGCGGTCTTTCCGTACAGCCCGCCCAAGATCCCCTCTCCCAGACCGTGACCCGCCTCGAAAGCGTGGCGGATCGCCTCGAAAGTCTTGCCGCTTCGAAGGGCCAAGGCGGCTAGCCAGCCGGCATCGCGGTCGCCAGGGATAGTCGCGCCAGCTACGCGCGCCGAACGGCGTCGACTTTGCGAAGACCTCGTCGACATGCATCGGCGTGAAGTCGCCGACCAACCCGGCGTCACCAGAGTCTCGCCAATCCGTAACGGTCCGCCAGCCATCCGCTCTGCTCCCTGCCGCCGATCCTTACGCATGCTTGGCGAGTTCGGCGCGCGCTTCGCGCGACCAAGAAGAAGCTTCCGTCGCGCGATGCGCTACGAGCTTGAAAGCGGCGCTCCGCGCGTCACCGGTCCGAACGAGCGAAATTGGGTCATGCGGGACCATTCCGTCACGCCTTGAAGTAATCGGGTTTGCCGGTGGTCCAGGTCTCGCCCCAGAGCTGGCCGCCGCCGTCGACCGTCAGGAGCTCGCCGGTGACAAACTTGGCCGCGGGCCCGCCAAGAAAGACGCAAGCTTCCGCGATGTCCCAGGCTGTTCCCGCGCGCATCATCGGATTCGAGCGGGGATAGGCGGCGCGCGCTTCCGCTGTATAGACCTTCCAGCCTTCGGTCTCGATAGCGCCCGGCGCGATGCAGTTGATCCGGACGCCGAGCGGGGCCCATTCGACGGCGACGCTGCGGCTGAGAGCGATGACGCCCGCCCGCGCCGCGATCGTATGCGCCACGCCGTAAAGGCCGTGGGTCGTGACCACTACGATATTCACGATGCTGCCGGGCATGCCGGCGTCGCGCCAACGCCGCGCGGCCGCCTGCATCATGTGCCAGGTGCCGTTGAGGTTGGTGTCGACGACCGCGTTCCAGCCCTTGGCGGAGAAATCGATCGCCGCCTGGGGGAATTGCCCACCGGCGCTGTTGACTAGGACGTCCAACCGGCCGTGCGCCGACCAGACTTGATCATACAAAGCCGCGACCGACTCCGGTTCGCGGATGTCGACGAGGACACGCGACGCCTCCAGGCCATGCGCCGTCATCGCCGACACGACGCCGTCGAGCTTTCCCCCGCTTCGGCCGGATATGACGACATGCGCGCCGAGGCGCGCGAACAGCCAGGCCGCGGCGCGACCTATCCCGCCAGCTCCTCCAGACACCAAGACGACCTGTCCGCGAAACGCGTCCGACGCATAAATGGTCGGATGGGCGGCGAGCGCGGCGTCGTCGAGACCGAAAGTTCCGATGCTTCCTTTGTCCGCATCAGTCACGACGCTTCATGTCCTTAAGAAGCTCCCCCGCGATGATCATCTTACGCACCTCGGTTGTGCCCGCCCCGATTTCCATCAGCTTGATCGAGCGGTAAAGCCGGTTGATCTCGGATCCCCAGATGTACCCGGATCCGCCATGGATCTGCATGGCCTTGTCCAGCACGGCATGGCAGGAATCGGCCGCGTACATCACCGAAGCCGCGGTAAGCTTGTGAATGTCGCCCCGGCCGCCTTCGCCCGCTTCGAGCGGCGCCGCGGCCGCGAGCGTCCGGTAGGTGAAAGCGCGCATCGTCTCGACGAGGACGTACATCTCCGCCAGCATCGATTGCACCATCTGGAACGAGCCGATCGGCTTGCCGAACTGCTCGCGCGTCTTGGCGTATTCGAGCGACAGATCCAGCGCGCGTTCGGCGATGCCGAGACAGAGCGGCGAGATCATCGCGCGCTCCAGATCGAGACCGCTCATGATGACGGCGACGCCGCGATTCTCCGCGCCGAGGAGGTTCTCCGCCGGCACGCGGCAATCCTCGAAAACAAGCTCGCCTGTTTGACTGCCCCGATAGCCCATCTTTTCGAGCTTCTGGGCGACCTTGAATCCGGGAAAATCCTTCTCGATGATGAAGGCCGAAATGCCGTGGGCCCCCTTTTCCCGTTCGGTTTTGGCGTAGACGAGCAGCACGTCGGCCACGGGCCCGTTGGTGATGTAAATCTTGCCGCCGTTCAGGATGTAATGGTTCCCGTCGCGGCGCGCGCTCGTGCGCATCGACCCCAGCGCGTCCGATCCAGCCCCCGGTTCGGTCAGACCCAAGGCGCCGATTTTGCGGCCCGAACACAGACCGGGCAGGTATTTGCGACGTTGGCGCTCGTCGCCATTGCGGTAGATGTTGTTCAGGCAAAGATTGTCATGCGCCACCCAGGCGAGCGCCATGGCGTGGTTCCACCGGCCGAACCCTTGCAGGACGAGACCGGCGGCAAGCAGGTCTAGGCCGGCGCCGCCATATTCCTGCGGCACGGTGACTCCGAACAGGCCGTTGTCTCCAATCTTCGCAAAGACCTCTTCAGGCCACCATTCGTCCGCGTCCATCCGCTCGGCGAGCCCATAAAGCTCGTTTCGGCCGAAGCGATCCGCCTGATCGAGAATCATGCGCTGATCCGCGTCGAGTTCGAACGCGAGAGGTCGGTTATCGCTGATCAGACCGCCGTTATCGGATGGCAAACTTTCCTCCTCCGGCCTGACGCGCCCTCGGGCGCGCAGACATTCGCCGGTTCGAGCAACGGGGTCGCCACCGTTGATCCGGCCTGTAATGAACATATTTCATCAACGATCGCCGACGCGATGTCAACCACTTTTCCGCTCAACGTCCGTGAGTCCGCCGCTGTTGACGAACATTATCAGACGGCGCGCCGCAGCGTCCCGGGTCGCAGCAAAACGGGGGTTGACATCATTGATGAATTGAAATCATTTAGACCGTCAGTCGCCGGGACGGCCGGCGCCTCAAAAGAATTCGGGGATGGAAGCGTGGCCGGTCTCGTACGCGTACAGCGAGAGGACGTCGTCCTGACCATCGTGATCGATCGCGAGGAGAGGCGCAACGCGCTCAACGAAGCTGTGGCGCGGCAGATCAGCGCCGGCCTGGATGCAGCGGAGGCGGACCGTTCCGTGCGCGCGGTGGTTCTTACCGGCGCCGGCGACAAGGCGTTCTGCGCAGGCGGCGATCTCCAACCGGCCGCCGACGGCGCGCCGTTCACGATCGACGCCGCCGACCCGCGCCATTACGTCGCCCAGTTGCTGCGGCGCATGGACTCCTGCCGACTTCCTCTTATCGCTCGCGTCAACGGTCATGCTCTGGCCGGCGGTTTCGGCCTCATGTGCGCCTGCGATCTCGTCGTCGCCCGAGAAGATGCTCTGCTTGGGGTGCCCGAGGTGAAGGTCGGTCTCTTCCCCATGATGATTCTGCCCTACCTGCTGCGTGTTGTTCCCTATCGCGCGATGATGGACATGTGCCTGACCGGCGAGCCGATCGCAGCCGCCGACGCCGTGCATGATCGCATCGTGAACTATGCCGTGCCCGGCGCCGAACTCGACGCCAAGACGTCGTGGCTGCTCGAGCGGATAACCACCAAATCGCCGACCGGCATTCGCTTGGGAAAGCAGGCGCTTTCCAAGATTCGAGAGATGGCGACCGACAGCGCGCTCGAATATGCGCAATTCATGTTGGCCAACATGGCGCGAACCAAAGACGCCCGGGAGGGATTCGCCGCATTTAACGAAAGGCGCGCCCCTGGCTGGACCGGGGAGTGAGCGGGGATGAAGGAACGCGTGCGCATCGGCTGCGGGGCGGGCTTCTGGGGCGACAGCCCGGAAGGCCCGCGGCAGCTCGTCCGGAGCGGCGGGATCGACTATCTCGTCCTCGACTATCTCGCCGAAATCACGATGTCGATTCTGGCCCGTATGAAGGCCAAGAACCCGGACCTCGGCTACGCCACGGATTTCGTGACGATGGTCATGAAGCCCCTGGCGCGCGAGATCGCCGAAAGGCGCATCAAAGTGATCACCAACGCCGGCGGAATCAACCCGCAGGCCTGTAGGGCCGCGCTCGAGGCGGCGTTCAAGGAGTCCGGCGTCGATCTCAAGATCGCCGTCGTCCGCGGCGACGATCTCATGAGCAGGATCGACGACTATAAGCGGCGCGGCGTGCGCGAAATGTTCAGCGGCGCATCGCTGCCGGACCGCCCAGCCAGCATGAACGCTTATCTCGGCGCGTTCCCAATCGCCGCCGCGCTGGATTTGGGCGCTGACATTGTGATTACAGGACGTTGTGTCGATTCCGCAATCGTTCTTGGACCCCTGATCCACGAATTCAAATGGAGCGCTAGGGATCACGATCGCCTCTCTGCCGGCAGTCTCGCCGGCCATGTGATCGAGTGCGGCGCTCAGGCGACGGGCGGAATCTTCACCGACTGGCGCCAGTCGGCCGATGGTTGGGACAATATGGGCTTCCCGATCGCCGAATGCCGGGCGGACGGCGCCTTTGTCATAACGAAGCCGGACGGCGTCGGCGGGCTGGTCACAACGGCCACGGTCGCCGAGCAGATCGTCTACGAAGTCGGAAACCCTTCCGCCTATATCCTGCCCGACGTCGTTTGCGATTGGTCGCAGGTCCGCCTCGAGCAGGTTGGCGACAATCGCGTACGCGTCACCGGCGCCAAGGGGAGCGCTGCGACCGCCACGTATAAAGTCAGCGCGACCTACGCCGATGGTTACCGAGCTTCCGTCACGCTCATGATCGCGGGGCGCGAAGCCGCGGAAAAGGCCGAAGCCGTCGGCCGCGCGATCCTTTCCCGTACGCGTCGACTCATCCAAGAGGCGGGGTTTTCGGACTTCTTGGAGACGTCGACGGAAGTTCTCGGCGCCGAAACGAGCTACGGGAAGTCCAGCCGGGCCGGCCACGCGCGGGAAGTGATCTTGAAAATAGCGGCGCGCCACGCGTCCAAAGAGGCGTTGCAGATATTTGCGCGCGAGATCTATCCCGCCGCGACAGCGATGGCGCAAGGCCTCACCGGCTTCTCAGGCGGTCGGCCGGAGCCTCAAGCGGTGGTTCGACTGTTCTCATTCCTCGCCGACAAGGCCGTTATTCCGGTCAGCGTCTCATTCAACGACGAGGTCAGCGACGCGCCAGCGTATGCGCCTGACCAGACGAGCGCGCCCTCCACCGCCGCTACGGCTCCCCCGGCGGCGGCGTTGCCCGAAATCGAGCCCGTCGCGCACGTTCCCCTGATCGCCATCGCCCGGGGTCGCAGCGGCGACAAGGGCGACATCGCCAATATCGGCGTGCTCGCGAGGAAGCCGGAATTCGTTCCTGTCTTGCGCCGCGGCTTGACGCCGAATGCGGTTCGTTCTTACTTCGCGCATTATGCCGCCGGGGCCGTCGAGCGGTTTGATTGGCCCGGCCTCGACGGCCTGAACTTCCTGCTCCACCAGGGGCTGGGCGGCGGCGGCGTGGTCTCGCTGCGCCACGATCCGCAGGGCAAGGCCCTCGCGCAGGTTCTCATGGACTTTCCCATTGCGGTTCCCGCCAAGTGGCTGGAGGCCGGCGGTCTGCTCGATGGATGGACCGAAACGCTCACGCCGGACGGCAAATTGGCGGGCAAGCCGCAATGACGACGCGCGTCGATCCAAACAAAGCTGCGAAATCGCCCTTGGCTATTCCGTTCCGGAAGGTGCTTGTCGCCAATCGCGGCGAAATCGCGTGCCGCATCATACGCACGTTGCGGGAACTCGGCATCGCCTCGGTGGCGATCCACCATCTGGCCGAGGTTCGGGCGCGACACGCGCGAATGGCGGACGAGGCCGTGGAGATATTTGGCGATACGCCTGTCGCGGCGCATCTCGATGGCGAGCAGATCATCGAGGCGGCGCGGAAAAGCGGCGCTGACGCAATCCATCCCGGCTATGGATTCCTCTCCGAGAACGCCCGCTTCGCCGCGGCGGTCGCCGCGGCTGGATTGACTTTCATCGGCCCCGACGCCCGGACGATCGAATTGATGGGCGACAAGATTTCCGCGCGAAATTTCGCCCAGGCGCATGGCGTGCCGGTGGCGCCTTCGGTCATGCCAACGGGCGACATGGCGGCCTTCATAGCCGCCGCCGAGACGATCGGCTTCCCCATCCTCATCAAGGCGGCGGCGGGCGGCGGCGGCAAGGGAATGAGCATTGTTCGCTCGGCAAGCGAGCTCGCCGAGGCCGCGCGCATCGCCTCGAGCGAGGCTCAGCGCTATTTCGGCGACGGGCGCGTCTATGCCGAGCTCTATGTCGAGCGTCCCCGCCACGTCGAAGTGCAGATCCTTGGCGACGGCGAAGGCGCCGCGATCCATCTGTTCGAACGCGAATGCTCGGTGCAACGCCGTTTTCAGAAGATCATCGAGGAAGCGCCGGCGGCGAACCTGTCCTCGGATCTTCGCGACCGCATCTGCCAATCGGCGGTGCGGCTCGCCGCGGCGGCGCGCTACAGGAACGCAGGAACCGTCGAGTTCATCCTCGGCGCCGATGGCCGCTACTTCTTCCTCGAAATGAACACCCGCCTGCAAGTCGAGCACCCCGTGACTGAGATGATTACCGGCCTCGACCTCGTTCGCATCCAGATCGAGATCGCCGCGGGCCACGGCCTGCCGTTGAAGCAAGAGGAAGTCGCCGCCTTCGGCCATGCCATCGAATGCCGCATCTGTGCGGAGGATCCGGCGCGCGACTTCATGCCGGAGACAGGCAAGATCCGCTATCTCGGCATCCCCGAGGCGTCCTTCATCCGCTTTGAAAACGCGCTCGACACTGGCCAAAAGATCACTGCCGACTTTGATTCCATGTTGGGCAAACTCGTCGTCCATGGCGCCGATCGTCTCGAAGCGATCTCGCGCTCGATCGCCGCGCTTCACGAACTCGCCGTGCTCGGCGTGAGGACCAACATCGACTATCTCGCCAAGGCGTTGGACTACGTCGCGTTTCGGCAAGGCGAGCTTCACACCGGTTTCGTCGACGAGCATTCCGCGGCGCTGGCGCCAGGCGAGGCCGACGCGGCCACTCGCGACGCCGTGCTCATCGCCGCAGCGCTCGGCTTTCGCGAATTTCGCGACGTCGCCTTCGGCGTCCCCGAGCCCCACGCCACCATCGGCCGCTGGAGAAACTGACGATGGGCTTCAAAGTCAGCGTCGACGGCCGTAGTCACGATATTGAGATCGTGAGTCGGCGGCCGCACCTGATAGTCCGGATCGAGGGGCGAGACCATGAGGTCTCCGCCGCCGGCACGCTCGACGACGGCCGGCAGACAATCGAGATCTCGGGGGCGCTGTTGCATTTCACGCGGGCCCATGCCGGCGACCGACAAATCGTCCGGCTCAACGGTCGAACATTTGAGACCGGGATCTTGGACCCACGCTCGCAGGCGGCGGGCGCCGGCGGCGGGCTCGATCACGTGAGGGCGCCGATGCCGGGTTGCGTGGTCTGCGTTCACAAGCGGCCTGGAGACCAGGTCGCCCGCGGCGAGACCCTCGTGACGATCGAGAGCATGAAGCTGCAGACCGCGCTGCTGGCTCCGCGCGACGGACGGATTGCAGAATTGCTGCGCCAGACAGGCGAGAATTTCGAGAAGGACGAGGTCATCGTTCGACTCGAAGCGGCGATGGATGGGGACTGAAGTCCATGCGCAGAATTCAGTCCATGGTCAGCACATCGAGCGCGGACTTTCGCTGCAATGAGGCTCACAACCGCGCGCTTGCCAGAGCCTTCCGCGAGAAACAGGAAGCCGCGCGACACCTGCGCCCGCAACGCGATCTCGAGCGGCTGGCGAAACAGGGGAAGATGCGGCCGCGAGAACGGATCGAGAAATTGCTCGATCCCGGAACGCCCTTCCTCGAATTGTCGTCGCTTGCGGCGAACATGGCCTATGGCGGCGAGTCGCCGTCCGCGAGTTCGATCGTCGGCATCGGAGTCGTTTCAGGACGCGAGGTTATTGTTCGCGCCGACGATCCGACGATCAAGGGCGGCGCCTGGTATCCGCTGACGGCGAAAAAGATCGTGCGAGCGCTCGACATCGCCATGGAGAACCGGCTCCCGGTGGTCCATCTCTGCGATTCCGCGGGCGGATTCCTGCCGCTGCAGTCGGACGTTTTCCCCGACAGGCACATGGCCGGCCGCATTTTTCGCAACCAATCGATCCTATCCAAAATGGGCGTCAAGCAGCTTGCCCTGGTGTTCGGCCACTGCACGGCCGGAGGCGCGTATATTCCTGGCCTTTCCGATTACAACGTCATCGTGCGCGGTACGGGCGCCGTATTCCTTGGCGGCCCGCCGCTGGTGCGAGCCGCGACTGGCGAAGACGTCACTGTCGAGGAACTCGGCGGCGCTGACATGCACACGAGCGTCTCCGGCACCTGCGACTACCCTGCCTCGAGCGAGGACGAAGCGATCCACATCGGGCGCGAAATCGTCGCCCAGTGGGACCGGCCGCGCAAGTGGGACTGCCAGCGCGAGGCTCCCGAGGACCCGGCCTACGATCCGCAGGAGATTTACGGGATTCTGCCCGACGACATCAAGAAGCAGTTCGACATGCGCGAGATCATCGCCCGGATTGTCGACGGCAGCCGCTTCCACGAATACCAGCCGAATTATGGCGGCACGCTGGTCTGCGGATTCGCCAATATCTGGGGCTTCAAGGTCGGCGTCCTCGCCAACAACGGCGTGTTGTTCAACGATTCCTCGCTCAAGGGCGCGCACTTCATCGAGCTGTGCAACCAGAACAATACGCCGCTCGTATTCCTGCAGAACATTACGGGCTACATGATCGGCCGCGAATACGAACGAAGGGGCATCACCAAGGACGGGGCGAAGATGATCATGGCGCAGAGCTGTTCTCACGTGCCCAAATTCACGATCATGTGCAACGGCTCGTTCGGCGCAGGCAACTACGGCATGTGCGGTCGCGCCTTCGACGGCCGGCTGCTGCTCACCTGGCCAAATCACCAGATCGGCGTAATGGGCGGCGACCAGGCCGCCAACACGCTGACCGAGGTGAAGTTGAATCAAATGAAACGGATCGGCGCGGAGATCGACCAGGGGGAGCTTGACCGGGTCTGGGAGGAGACCCGCAAGGCCTATCAAGAGCAGCTCTCGGCCTATTATTCCACTTCCGAACTCTGGGACGACGGGATCATCGATCCCGTCGATACGCGCAACGCGCTCGGCATCGCCATTTCTGCTTCGCTCAACGCGCCGCCGGGCGAAGCGGGATATGGGGTCTTCCGGTTCTGACGATGGCCTCGCCCGCCACGATCGGGCCGAGCTTCGCGGGTTCTTCGCTGGCGAGCGCGCCGCCGGACGTTCCGATCGCGATGCTCGCCGCTGCGGGCGACACGACGTCGGCTCCCATTTTCGTCTTCCGCCAATCGACGCCGAAACGGCGCGGACTTTCAGCGGCTGTCTGCGCCGGAGCCGCTTCGCGAGGCGCGCTCGCGCTCCAGAAAGTCGAGCATGCGCGGGTAATAGGTTCGCATTTGCGAAGCGAAGACATCAAAAGGGAAATCGTCGAACTCGCCGATGAAGCGCACGTATTCCATGTGCTTGCGCCCGCGTTCGTCGAAAGGGTGAAAAATCGAGTCGTTCCGGCCGTCGAATTCCAGCGGTTTGACTTTGTGCCGATCGCACAAGGCGAGATCGAAGGCTGGGGTCGCCTTGACCCATTTGCCGTCGAGAAAGAGCGAGGTGTAGGCGTGCCAATGGAAGATGTCGTCATCCATCATTTCGCTGATTCTGGGCGGAGCGAGGTGATTGCGAACATCGGCGAAACCCAGCCGGGCTGGAATTCCCGCCGCCCGCGCGACAGCGGCGAGCGCTATCGCTTTGGGAACGCAGAACGCCGACGGCGTCCTCAAACATTGTGAGGCTACGAACTGTTGCGGATCGAGGCCGAACGAAAACATGTCGTATCGAACGGCGTCGCGTACGGCGTAATACAATCGGATCGCTCGATCCCGGGGCTCGCCCTCCCCGGCATGCGCCTTGGCGAATTCCATTAGGGATGGCGTATCGGCGTCGATGTAGGGCGTCGCCTTTAGCGCCGCGTGGCGAGTGTCGTTCATTTGGCGCCTCGTTCAGGTCTATGGATTGCGGATCGCCGCGATCCGCGGCTTACGTTCGATAGGTTCCCGCAAGCTGGTGTCGCAGCTTTGCCTTTTGAATTTTGCCCGTCGCCGTCTTCGGCATGGCGTCCGTGAAGATAATTCGCTTCGGACACTTGAATGGGCTGAGGTGCGCGCGCACTTTGGTTATGAGTTCCGCCTCGTCGATCGACTGCCCGGACTTGGCGATCACGACGGCGGTCACGGCCTCGCCCCAGCGATCGTGCGGCAGGCCCACCACCGCGACTTCCTGGACCCGCGGGTCCGCGGCATAGAGCGCCTTTTCCACTTCGATCGAGGCGACATTCTCGCCGCCGGTTTTGATCACATCCTTGAATCGGTCCTCGAACCACAGGACGCCGTCGCTGTCGAAATGGCCGCAATCGCCGGAATGGAACCATCCGTGCGCGAAGGCGGCGTTCGTGGCCTCGGGATCATGAAGGTATCCCGACAGCGCTTGCGGGCTGCGATACACGATCTCCCCCGATTGCCCCTGCGGCAGAAAATGCCCGGACGCATCCATGATGGCGACCTGTACGTTAGGCGAGGGCGTGCCGACCGCGCCGGGATGGGTCAACTGGTGTTCCGGTCTGAAATAGACCGCAAGCGGGTTCATCTCCGTCTGCCCAAACATGAGCGAAAACTCGCAACCGAAGGTCTCGATCGCCTTGCGAAGCTCATGGGTCGGCATCGGCGCCATGGCGTAAACAGCGAGACGTAAGCTCGCGACATCGCGCTTGCGTTGATCGAGATGTTCCAGCATCGCGCGATACATCATCGGCAGCGCAAAGGTCACGGAGAGGCGCTCGGACTCGATAAGGTCAAGCAAGCGCGCCGCATCGAATCCGGGTTGTATGAATATGGACGCTCCGACGGCAATGGCGGGCGTTACGAACGCGTTGAGCTGCGCAGTATGGAAGAGCGGCATAAGAGCGGTTACGCGATCCGCGGACGTCATTCGCGTGTCGAGGGCCGCGCCCAACGACTCGAGATAGATCGCCAGATGGCTGCTGACGACTCCCTTGGGAGCCGAGGTGGTGCCGCTCGTGTAGAGGTAGGAGATCGGGTCGCGATCCTCCACGAGGACCTCGGGCTCGTCGCTCCGCGCCTCCTTCTGCAACGCGTCGATGGCGACGATCCGGCGGCCTTGCGCGCCCGGCGCCTCGGAGGCTCCGATCACGATGACGTCTTCTACGCAACTGGCCTCCGACAATCCGCCGTACAATTGCTCGAGCAGAGAATTCTCGATGACGACGCCTTTGACGGCGGCGTGGGTGAGAACATAGGCGAGCTCTTTATGACGCCAGAACAGGTTTATCGGCACGCACACCAAGCCGAGCTTGGCGCAAGCAAAATAGACCGCGAGGAATTCTGCGTTGTTGCCCGACATGAGAGCCAAGGCGTCGCCGCGGCGATAGCCGAGCGCGGCGAGCCCGTTCGCTATTCGATTCACCCACTCATTGACAGCTTGGTAGGTGAAGCGCCGCTCGCCATCCACAATGGCCAAACTTCTCGGCGCCCGCGCGGCGCTGCGAACCAATAGATCGCCAACATTGACGCGTGAAATCAGATTTCTCTGCAAAATTCGATCCGTCACTTCTTCCTCCCTACCGTTATGGAATTCGGCCTTGGCGTGCGGCGGGCGCTCTGGCCCTCCGCCGGTTTCGTGGACCGGCGGTTTGGCTAATGCGGCCGTTCCGTCGAACTCAACCGTGCTGAGACAGCGGCCGATGAATGTCAATCGGAGTCGAATTTTGGGTCTCGCGCAATTTCGGCGCATCGCGGTTCATGCGTCGCCAACCAGTCTTTCTCGGAGCAAATCGAGCTTGGCGCGGCCGTACATCCGGCGCCTGACGAGTTTGAGTTTGGCAATCTGACCTTCGACCTGTCTATTTGACCATGGCTCGGCGATCGCGGCGCGTACGGCGGCATTGTCAACGGTGACGCCGCTGACGAACGAAGCCTTGGCGCTCTTACGCGCTGCGGCGATCCAACCGTGCGGGAGGTCGGGCTTTCGGACGCGGATCATCGCGGGGAAACGGTCCGGCCCACCACCATGCGCGATCGCATTTCGCGCGCCATTTTGAAGACGCCGCGTTCAAAAATTCGGCCAGCCCCAGCCCCAGCCCGAGCTCCGTGCAAATCACTGTTCATGACCTAGGACGCCAAATTCGACAGGAGTCTTGACGTAAAAGAGGTGTACGTCCTCCGCTTTGAGCCTGTCGAACAACCGGGTCGCCTCCTCCGTCGTGACGGCGATCAGCACTTCGACCGGCTGGTCGGAAAGCTCGAAAAAATGCGCCGAATGGACGCGGCGGCCGCGGGCGAAACTCTCGCCGCCTGCATGCAAACTCGCGCCGCGCAGTCCCAATTCTTGAACCAGATGCATCAGCCAGTCGCCGATCTGCTTGCCTTTGTGGCGGCGATCCTGGTGAGTGAAGAAGGTGATCTGGTAGCCGTTCATGGCTTGCTCCTCACAAGGATTTCAGCATTTGCCAAGTCGCGAGCCCGGCCAGGGTCATCATTAGCGATCCGGTGACGTGGATTGCGATTGCGCCCATGGCCCAGACTAGCTGACCTTCCTGGAGCAGGGTGACAACTTCGGCCGAGAATGTCGAAAACGTCGTGAGCCCGCCGCAGAAGCCAGTGACGATGAACAGCCGCCATTCCGGCGCGAGATTCGGCGCCTGGGCGAGATAAGCAATGGCAACGCCGATAATGTAGCCGCCGATCATGTTGGCGGCCAAAGTTCCGGGCGGCACGGCGGGAAAAAAGCTGTTCAGTCGGGCTCCGAGCTGCCAACGCAAAAGCGCGCCGGCCGCCGCGCCAAATGAAATAGCGAGGACGGGGCTCCAGATCATCCTGTCAGGGTCTCTCTCACGCAAGGGACAGGCGGCGCGTCTATGCGGCCTGACCGGGGCCCAAATGCAGGCGTCTTCAGCCCATACGCCCGAGGGCGGTTAAAGCAGGAACGCCATCTCCACTGAGCCAAGGCCTACCAGCGGAGCGAGTCGCGATCAACAGCTGCACCTGATCTGCGGCAAGACCCAGGCGACCTCCGGCTCGATCCGGTTTCGCGGTAAGGAACTGACGAAGCTTAGGGAAAACCAGATTGTCCAGGCGGGCGTGGGGCGGAAATTCCAGACGCCTTCGATCTATGACGATCTCACGGTGTTTGAAAATCTCGAGATTTCGTTCCCGCGGGGTCGCACGGTGTTCGGCGCCCTGGCCTTCAAGCGCGACGCCGCGGTGCGCGAACGCGTGGAGGAAGTGGCTGAGACGATCTTCCGGAAGGACAGGCTGGATATGAGCGCGGATTTGCTCAGCCACGGACAGAAGCAATGGCTCGAAATTGGCATGCTGCTGATCCAGGACCACGACCTGCTGATGCTCGACGAGCCCGTCGCTGGAATGAGCGTCAATGAACGCGTCAAGACCGCCGAACTGCTCAATCGCATCATCAAAGACCGCTCAGCGCTCGTGATCGAGCACGACATGAAATTCGTCGAGGACATCGCCCACAGAGTGACGGTTCTGCATCAGGGGCAAGTCCTCGCCGAGGGGTCGATGAACGCGGTGACGAACAATCCGAAGGTGATCGAAGTCTATCTTGGACACTGAGGGACAAAATCATGCTGGCAATTTCGGATCTCCACGTCGCCTATGGCCAGAGCGAAGTGCTCCACGGCCTCAATGTGTCGGTCGCGCCCAACGAGATCGTCGCCATCATGGGCCGGAACGGCATGGGCAAGACCACGCTGATGAAGTCGCTGATGGGCATCGTGCCGACGAGGCGCGGCTCGGTCAGCATGGACGGGGCTGAGCTGACGGCGCTCAAAAGCTACGAACGGGTGGCCCATGGCCTCGCCTATGTGCCTCAGGGCCGGATGATCTTTTCCACCATGACCGTGCAGGAGAATATCGAAACCGGCCTCGTCGCGTCGGGGGCCAAGAGCGTGCCCGGCGACATCTACGAATTGTTTCCGGTGCTGCTCGAAATGAAGGGGCGTCGCGGCGGCAATCTGTCCGGCGGCCAGCAGCAGCGGCTCGCGATCGCGAGGGCGCTCGCCACCAAGCCGAAGGTGCTGCTGCTCGACGAGCCGACCGAAGGCATCCAGCCGTCGATTATTCGAGAGATGGCGCGCACCCTCAAGCGAATTCGCGACGAGCGTGGCCTGTCCATCATCGTCTCGGAGCAGGTGCTGAGCTTCGCGCTCGACGTCGCCGACCGCGTGCTGGTCATCGAGAACGGCGAGATCGTTCGCGACGACGCCCGCGCCGGCGTCGATGAAGCCCAGGTCGCGAAATATCTGTCGGTTTAGCCACGATCTCACTTGTAGCAAGAGGAGCTGTAGATGCCGGAGACGCTGATTAAGATCGACCTCACGAAGTCGGCCTATGAAAACGACATGATCCACAATCGTTGGCATCCCGACGTGCCGATGGTCGCCAAGGTCAAACCCGGCGACGATTTCATCATTGAAACCTACGACTGGACCGGCGGCTTCATCAAGAACAACGATTCGGCCGACGACGTGCGCGATATCGATCTGACGACGGTGCATTTTCTTAGCGGGCCGATCGAAGTCGAAGGCGCCGAACCCGGGGATCTGCTGGTTGTCGATCTCCTCGACGTCGGTCCGGTGAAGGAGAGCCTGTGGGGCTTCAACGGATTTTTCTCGAAGCAGAATGGCGGCGGCTTCCTAACCGATCATTTCCCTCAGGCCCAGAAATCGATCTGGGACATCTCGAGACTCTATACGCATTCCCGCCATGTGCCTGGCGTCCAGTTCGCGGGGTTGATCCATCCCGGCCTCATCGGCTGCCTGCCCGATCAAAAGCTCCTGGATGCGTGGAATAAGCGCGAGGTCGATTTCATCGCGACCAATCCGACGCGCGTCCCCCTCTGGCGAACGCGCCATTCCCGGGAACCGCCCATGTCGGGCGCGCCAAGGGCGACGCCAAGGCGAAGGTCGCCAGCGAGGGCGCCCGCACCGTGCCGCCGCGCGAGCATGGCGGCAATTGCGACATCAAGGATCTGTCGCGCGGGTCGAAGATCTATTTCTCGGTCTACGTGAAGGGCGCCGGTCTCTCGATGGGCGATCTGCACTTCAGCCAGGGCGACGGCGAGATCACCTTCTGCGGCGCCATCGAAATGGCGGGCTGGCTGCACATCAAGGTCGGTCTGATCAAGGATGGGGTCGCCAAATACGGGATCAGAAACCCGATCTTCAGGCCGTCGCCGATCACGCCGAATTACAAGGACTATCTGATCTTCGAAGGCATTTCCGTCGATGAGCGGGGGAAACAGCACTATCTCGACGTTCACGTCGCCTACCGTCAAGCCTGCTTGAATGCGATCGAATACCTCAGGAAGTTCGGCTACTCCGGCGCACAGTCCTATTCGATCTTGGGCGTCGCGCCCGTCGAGGGCCATATCAGCGGCGTCGTCGATATTCCGAACGCATGCGCGACGCTCTATCTGCCGACGGAGATCTTCGATTTCGACATCATGCCAAACGCGGCCGGTCCGACAAGATTCATCAAGGGCGGCGTCGACCTGCCGCTATCTCCGGATAAGTGAGCGCAGCGGGATGCTGGACGGCGTCTCTCCGCCGTCCAGCATCCGTCGTTTCTCGGGAACGACGGCAAAAGGCTGTTGGAGGAACCTAACAATGCCGGTCTATGAATACCTTTGCGATGACTGCGGCCCATTCACCCAAATGCGGCCGATGTCGGAATGCGACGAGCCGCACGATTGCCCGCAATGTTCCGTTGAAGCGCCGCGGGTGATTCTGACCGCCCCGCATTTCGCCTGCATGCCCGCGGGCAAACGCAAAGCCCACGCCATCAACGAGCGCAGTTCCCACGCCCCCAAGACGCTCGATCAATACAGGGCCGCGCATGGACCGGGATGTGGCTGCTGTTCGGGGAAATCGTCGCGTCTGGTCACGAAGACCAAAAGCGGCGCGAAGGGCTTCCCCACCGCCCGGCCGTGGATGATCAGCCACTAAAAACCGTGCGTCGGGGCATTCCTTCGCTAGCCGCCCGGCCGTCCCACGGGACCGCGGCGCCTGCGTTTGAGCCCTGGGCGCGCCGCCGGCGAATCACGCCGGTCGCGCCGGTTCGGCGCGTTAACAGATTCGTAACCAATTCGAGCCATCCATCACATGGGCTGTCTTGAAATGCGCCGGGAGGTTGGCGGTCGCCGCGACTCCAGCGCGAACGAATGGGCGTGACGAGGCTCTCTGGTGTCGACGACAACCTCAACCTATCTGGCGGTCACGCAAAATCTGACCCGATATCAGACGATGACCGCGGACCAGCCGGCGGTCAAAACGGCGAGCGCCTATTACGCCGCCAATATCGGCAAGGTCACCTCGATCCAGGATTTCGTCAGCAATTACCGCCTGCTCTCCTACGCGTTGGACGCTTACGGGCTCGGCGACCAAGTCAACTCCAAGGCGCTGGTCACGCAAGTGCTGGAAGGGGGCGTGAGCAGTTCCAAGAGCCTCGCCAACACCCTGAGCAACCCGAACTGGGCAAAGTTCGCCGCGGCGTTCAATTTCGTCGGCCAGGGGGCCTCTTCGGTTTCGACGTCGAGCGCGATCCAAACTACGACCAGCGATTACGTCGAGCAGAAACTGGAAAGCGACGAGGGCCAACAAAATCCCGGCGTTCAGCTCGCGCTCTATTTCCAGCGCGTGGCGCCCACGGTGAGCACCGGCTACGGCATAATGGGCGACGAGAACCTTCTCGACGTCGTCCAGACCATATTCGGCCTCCCTCCCGAGACGGCCGGCACCGACATCGCCGCCGAGGCGTCGGTCATCTCCAAGCTCGTGCCGACGTCCACGCTTCAGGATCCGACCAAGCTGCAGCAGCTGACCGAACGCTTCACCGCGATGTACGACTCGACCTATGGACCCGGCTCCACGGCGACGCCGCTCACCGTTGTCTCGGATTCGTCCTCGGCGACGCCCGTTTCGGCGGCGACGACGATTCTGAGCGGCGTCATCAGTTCGAACAGCAGCGGCGGCGGCCTCTCCTCCGCCGCCGCCGCGTTCAGCAGCGAGACGATGGCGAGCCTGCAAGGTTTCACTCTGGGCGGGTAGGGCGGCCTCGGATCGCGATGCGAACCGGCGCTTCCCCCGAGGGGCGGCAAGTCTCGGGCAAGCGTCGCGCGCTTACTTGCCAGGCGGGACGCGCCGCGGAACGGGCCGCCGCGCCGGGACGCAACGCCTTGAAACAAAAAACGGTGGCTGGACCTGTTCCCTTGTCTCGCGCGCGCCCGGCGACGGCTCAGCCGCGCGACTCGGCTCTTGATGGGGATGCGCTCGGCGCGACGGCGGAAGCGCTCTACGCGCGCGGCGTCGCGTTGTGGCGCGACGGGCGCCGGAAGGAGGCGATCGCTCTGCTGGACGCGGCTTTGCGCGAGAACCCCGACTTTCCCGAGGCTTTGTGCATGGGCGGCTACATCCTCGGCGAGTCGGGCAAGAGCGGCCCGGCTCTCGAGTTCTATCGGCGCGCCATCAGCCTCAAGCTCGATTTGCCGGCCGCCTGGTCGAACGCGGGAAAGCTGCTTTTCGAACTCGGACGGTATGCCGAGGCGCTCGACGGCTTCGAAGCGGCGCTCGCCCTGCGGCCCGGGGACCCCGATCTCTGGAACAGCCGCGCGGGCGCGCTTCGCAAGCTTGGCCGGCTGGACGAATCGGCCGCGGCGGCCCGCGAAGCGCTTCGTCTGCGGCCGGATTTCGCCGAAGCGGCGCTCAATCTCGGCAATGCCCACCTGAAACGCGACCGGGTCGTCGAGGCGCTCGAGGCCTATCGGCTAACGAGTTCGATCAAGTCCGATTTTTCCGCCGCGCTCTGCGGCCAAGCGCTGGCGCTGCGCGCGTTGGACCGCCTTGAGGAAGCGCGCGAGGCGTTCGAAAACGCCGAGCGGCTCGGCAGCGTCGAGGCGATCAGCGGCAAGGGGTGCCTCGATCTCACGCTCGGCGACTTCGAACGCGGTTGGGAAGGCTACGAAGCGCGCTGGATCGCGGGAAAGTCGCTCGACGAGGCGCTCGGCGTTCGCTTTCCCAAATGGCGCGGGCCGGGCCGAACGGGCGAACGCGTGCTGGTGTTGAACGATCACGGCCTCGGCGACACGATTCAGTTCGCCCGCTATCTCCCGATGATGACTGGCGCTGGGATCGCCCCGACTCTTCTGTGCCCCCCGAAGATGCATCGGCTGCTGTCCTCGCTGCCCGGCGTCACGCTGGTCGGACAGGCGCCCGAAGGCGAATCGTTCGACGCGCAGATCGCCGTCAGCAGCTTGCCGCGCGCTTTCGCGACGCGCCTCGACAGCGTGCCGGCGCCTGTTCCCTATTTGCGCGCCGAAGCGGAACTGGCGGAAAAATGGGCCGCGCGCATCGGCCCGGCCGGCGCCAAGATCGGGATCGTCTGGCAGGGCAATTCCAATCCGGAAGCCGACATGGCCCGCTCGATGCCGCTCGCCGCCTTCGCGCCGCTCGCCGCGACGCCCGATGCGCGTCTCATATCCCTGCAAAAAGGCTTCGGCGTCGAGCAACTCGCCGACCTGCCGCCGGGCATGCGGGTCGAAACGCTGGGCGAAGACTTCGACGCCGGCCCCGACGCCTTTATCGACGCGGCGGCAGCGATCGCGCATCTCGATCTCGTCGTCACCTGCGACACCTCGATCGCCCATTTGGCGGGGGCGCTCGGCCGGCCCGTCTGGGTCGCCCTGAAGAAGGACGCGGAATGGCGGTGGCTGCGCGATCGCGACGATTCGCCGTGGTATCCGACGATGCGGCTCTTTCGTCAGAAGCAACGCGGCGACTGGAACAGCGTTTTCTCCGAGATGGCCGGACGCCTCGCCTCGCCGGCTCGAGATCGGGGCGCGGAACGGCTGATCGCCATTCCCGGCGCCGTCGGCGAGTTGATCGACAAGATGACCATCCTGGAAATCAAATCGCGCCGCATTTCGGACGGCGACAAATTGCGCAACGTGCGCAGGGAACTCGAGTCGCTCGAACAAAGCCTGAGCGGCGCCGGGCTCGATCATCCTCTTCTCGGCGCCCTGAAGGCCGATCTGGCCGCGGTCAACGAGCGGCTTTGGGTCGTCGAGGACGAAATCCGCGTGTGCGAAAAGAACGACGAATTCGGCGAGCGATTCGTCGCGCTCGCACGCTCCGTCTACACGACCAACGATCGGCGCGCGGCGATAAAGCGCGACATCAACCGCTTGTTCAATTCGGCGATCGTCGAGGAAAAGTGTTACGCTTGATCGCGGGCGGACGGCGCGCGATCAGTCGGGAATTGCATAGAAACGCCCGCGGAGCGCCGATCTGGCGCTGGGCTCGACCGACACGGGTCCGGCTTGGCTATAGCGCACGCCGAGCACGGCGCCGCGCCGCCACACCGTCACGACGGCGTCCACTTTGCCTGTCTCGTCGTCATGCACCCGAAAATGGGCGGGCAGCCCCTGGTTTCGCGCCAGCGTCAGGCGAAGGCCGCTGGCCGAGCGGTCATGGATGAGGCAGTCGCACACGAACTTGTTGGCCGAGTCGAGGATCTTCGCCGAGCGAAGCCGCGTGCGCCGCCGTCCGGCGGCGCGATGGTCGCGACGGCCTTCATCCCTAGGCTTTTCCTGCCGGCCCGATTCGACGATGGAATAGGCGACTTGGCCGTTTCGCGCCAGGACGCGCGCGCTTTCGCGATCGTCGGGCCGATCCGGGCTGCGGACGCCGTCAAGCGTGTCTGTCATAGGTCCGTCGCGTCATGGCTCTCGCGGGCGTCGCCCAAATGCGCAGCCGACCGACCGGCTGGATCGCGCAGGGGAACATAAGCCGACGGGGGTTGCCAAACCGTTGCCGCGCTAGTTTCCGGCCGCCCGGCGGAACGAAACCAACCGCACGCCGTCCGGCTAACCCTACGTCAATTACCATTTCAATAGTGGTTAATATGACGCTAACATTTCTTGAAGCGGATTAAGAGCTTGTTAACCATCGTCTGTGTACCTTTTTGAAACAAGAACTGGGGTTCATAGTCATGATTCGGAGCTAATCCAGTCATAGTAAGCAATCGACAAGTGCGTACCACAAGTACTATCGTCAGAAATACAAGTGCCGTGCGTGTTCTATGTGACTTGTATTTGTCAACTTTAGGTGGCGCGCTGTAAGTTTGCACCAGCGTATGCGTCGAACGACATGCGTATAATGAAGTCGGCGCGCAAAACACTAATTATCGATCGGGGCATAATCATGTACATAATTGTGGATGAGCGCAATATCGTTGCGGGTGGTTACGCGTCCGGATTTGATCGGGAGGGGGTCTCCACCGCAGGCATCGATCCAACGGAATTCCGAGAATGGATCGGTAAAGTGAGCGACATCGACGTCCACGCCGTCGAGGCTTTCCTCATCGGCGACTGCACCAATCGCGAACTGTTCCCCAAACTCATCCGAGAACGTTCCAGCGCGCCGGTCCTCTGCCTCAACGATCGCCAATCGCTCGACGAGACCTTGGAGCTTTTTGCGGCGGGCGTCGACGACGTGCTTCGCAAGCCGGTTCACGTCCGGGAAATTCTCGCCCGCGTCGGCGCCATCCATCGGCGCTCGCTGGGGGAGAAGGGCCAGGCGACGATCGGCGAACTCTGCGTTTATCTCGATGGGCGCGAACCCGAGGTGAAGGGCGTGCCTCTGCCCCTGCCGCGGCGCGAATGCCGCATTTTGGAATATCTGGTGCGAAATCGCGGCCGGCGCGTGACGAAGACGCAAATCTTCAACGCGGTCTATGGCCTGTTCGACGAGAACGTCGACGAGAACGTGGTCGAAAGCCACATCAGCAAGCTGCGCAAGAAGCTGAAACACCGTCTCGGCTTCGATCCGATCGATTCGAAGCGATATCTCGGCTATTGCATCGAAAAGCGCTGATCCGATCCCGGTCGGCCGAGCCGGGTCGTTCGGCAAGGTCGCGAATTTGTCGCGTCGTCACGCCTTCGTGAAATCGATAAGCGTGAGACCCGCTCACGACCCTGTCGAGGCGCGCATTCAGCACGCGCCCGTCGTCGGCGCGAGGGCGACGAATCGATGGTCGCCCTGGTTCGTCGATATCGGCCAGGCCGCCCGCTTCGCAACGGGAACTCTCACGCAGACGCTGCGGAGCTGAGGAGGAGCGCGCCGCCGGCGCGCTCCTTTGCTTGCAGCCCGGCGCCGCCGGATTTTCGCCGACGACGCTGCTCGCTTCTCAGCTCAAGAGAACAGCTTCAGAATGAGCTGGGAGTTCTGGTTGGCGATCGACAGCGATTGAATGCCGAGCTGTTCCTGCGTCTGCAAGGCCTGCAATTGCGTCGAAGCCGTATTCATGTTCGCGTCGACGAGGCCGCTGACGCCCTCGGCGTAGTTGGTCGTCAGCGCGGAGTTGAACGTCGCGGCGGCGGTCATTTGGTCCTGAGTCGAGCCGATGGTCGCGGCGTAATTCGTCAACGAGCTCATCGCCTGCTCGACGCCGGCCATCAGAGTGGTGACATTGGCCGCCGTCACCGTCTCCGCCCCTGACCCCAGTTTGGTCAGGTCGACGGGGGCGGCGAGGGTGGACCCGGCGACGCCCTGGCTCGTCAGTATGCCGCCTGTCCCGGTCAGCGCCTGCGTGGATAAAGCGATGGTGGTGAAAGTGCCGCCGGAGGAGGTCGCGTTGAAGCCGGAAACGAAACTCAACGTCGACGTCGCCGGAGTCCCCGACGTCGTCGGCGTCCCCGCCACCCCCGCCGTCGCCGTCGGCGGCGTCGCCGCCTCCGCCGCCGCCGTCGCCGTCGAACCGTCGAGGACATTGAGGCCGTTGAACGAAGCGCCGCTGACCGCTTCGGTCAATTGCTGGCTGAGCGATGCGAGCGTCGTGTTGATGTTGCCGAGGTCGGCGCCCGGGTTGGTCGCTTCGGTGAGCGCGGACTCGATCGAGTTGATCGTGGTGATGACCGAGCTGATCGCCGACGAGGCGGTGCTAAGGACGGCCTGGCTCTGCGTCAGCGACGAATTGGCGGCGGTGACGACGCCGCTGTCGGAATTCAGCTGCGTCGCGATCGACCAATAGGCCGCATTGTCGGACGCGGTCGCGACCGAGAGACCGCTCGAAACCTGCCTCTGGGTCGTCGCCAATTCGCTCTGCGTCTGCTGCAAGGACTGCAGCGCGCTGAGCGCCGAGGGATTCGTCAGAAGATAACTCATAAGGGTGCTCCTAATCCGTTAAATCACGAAAACTTGTGACATTTCGGATTTGCACCGAGACGACGAAGCGGCCTTATGCCTTTAAGCTCGACTCGCCGAGCCTAATCGTCGTGTGACGCCAAGACCGGGGCCGTGAAACGCGGCCGGGAACTGCTCAGCTGGCCGAAGCTTGCCCCAGACCTCTTAAGAATGGGTAAAGTTCGGCTGACCGCGCCGCGAAAAGGCCGGCGAAGGCGCCGGCCGAGGCCCCGACCCGCTCCCGACCAAATCAACGGCGCGCGAACGCAATGTCCGCGCAAGCTCCGACGTAAACAGTGGCGCGACAGATCAGAGCGGATCCCTCGAACGTGAGCCGGGATCGGCTCCGAGATTTCTGGCGGAGCGCGGGCGCGGGTGAAATGAACAACGCATTGGCGCAAGCCGAGCGACTTTGGGCGAATATTCTCGCGCTGGGCGGGAAGCGCCTGGCGGCGCTCGCCATGATCGGCGTGACCGTATTCGCGGCGACTGGATTCAGCGGCTATTATCTCAGCCGCCCGAGCATGGAAACGCTCTATTCCGGGCTGGATCGCGACGACGTGGTCGGCATCGGGTCGACGCTCCAACAAGCGGGGATCGCCTTCGACGTTTCCGCCGACGGCGCCACTGTCATGGTCCCGGTCGGTCAGGCGGCGCTCGCGCGCATGACCTTGGCGGAGAAGGGGCTGCCGCACAGCGGCAGCGTCGGCAACGAGCTCTACGACAAGCTCGGCTCGCTCGGCCTCACCTCGTTCATGCAGGAAGTCACGCGCGTGCGCGCTATGGAAGGCGAATTGGCGCGCACCATCCAGATGATGCGCGGCATCAAGGCCGCGCGCGTTCATATCGTCATGAGCGACGAAGGCTCGTTCCGTCGCGAGCGGCAGGCCCCCTCGGCCTCCGTGATCATTCGCACCGACGGCGCGGACGATCGCATGGCCGGTCAAGCCATCCGCCATCTCGTGGCGGCCGCGATCCCCAACATGAAAACCGATGAAGTGACGGTGCTCAACGTCGACGGCCGACTGCTCGCCAGCGGCTCCGATTCGCTAGAAAAGTCCCCGGACAACTTGCTCGGGTTGGAAAAGGACGTTTCGCAGGAGATCCGCGAAAAAATCATCACGACGCTGGCGCCGTATTTGAGCCTGCACAACTTCCAGGTCAGCGTCGCGGCGCGGCTCAACGCCGACAAGACGCAAACGAACGAAACGATCTACAACCCGGATTCGCGCGCCGAGCGCTCCGTGCGCGTGGTCAAGGAGCGTCAGAATTCCCAGAACGCCGCCGGTCAGCCGCCCGCCGGCGTCGACGCGAATCTGCCGAAGGCGAAAAACACCTCGACGGAAACAAAGCAGTCGAACGACGCGACCGACAAGCGCGAGGAGCTGACGAACTACGAGGTTTCCTCGAAGTCGATCACGACGACGAGCGCCGGCTTCGTGGTCGACGGGCTTTCGGTGGCGGTTCTCGTCAACCGTTCGGCGCTCGCCGCTTCGCTCGGCGACAAGGCGGCGCCCGACGCCATGGACAAGCAAGTCAAAGAAATCGAACAGCTCGTCGCCACAGCGGCGGGGTTGCGCAAGGAGCGGGGCGACACGGTGAAAATATCCGTCGTCGACTTCGCCGACGGCGGCCGCGACCTCGCGCCGGTCGAGCCGCCGTCTTTCGTGGAGCTCCTGCTTCGCCAATCCGGCTCCTTCGTCAGCGCCGGCGCCATCGTCCTGGTCGCGCTGATGTTGCTTTGGTTCGGTCTCCGGCCGGCCACCAAGGCGCTTCTCGCGCTGCCGTCCGAGCCGTCGCAAGAAGCCATGGGGATGCCGCTGGCCGAGTTGCCGGCCCCGCTTACCGCGCTCGGCGGCGCGAGCCCGTCCGATCAGAATTTCTTGATCGAGGCGAAAGACGAGCGCGACGAATTTCTCGAAACCCTGCTCGCGCGCAAGGACAAGAGTCCGCAACGTCATCTTCAGAAGTTGGTTGAGTTCGACGAAGAAGTGGCTGCGGCGATTCTGCGACAGTGGATTCGCCAGGGAGCGAACACATGAAACCGGTGCCGATTTCGCAATATTTGGATCACATTGGCCGGGCGGCGCAAGCCGACCCGCAATCGCCGCGCCGGGAAACCTCGCCGTTCAAACCGCGCGCCGTCCGCGTGGTTCAGGACCCCGAGCCCCTCCTTCCGCTCGCCTTCAGTCGGGTGCTGCGCGAGGCGGCGACAGCCGCGCGCGAGCGGGCGCTCGAGGACGGGCAAGATCGCGACGCCTCGGATCGGCGATCATCGAGCCGCGAGGCCGCGCCGTCGCCGCTGCGCGGAGCGCCGAGCGATCCCGACGTCGAGGCGCGAATCGCCGAAGCGTTTGATCGCGGCCTGCGCGAGGGCTCGGCCGCCGCGCGCGCCGAAGACGCCGAAACGCTGGCGCAAGAACGGGCCAATCAACAAGAACGAGCGTTAATGGAGCGGCTCGACTTCCAACTGAACGAATACGCCCAGCTCGCCGACGTCATCGCGACGGGGCTCGTCGAGATCGAGCAACGAATCGCCTCGAGCGTTGCGCGCATTCTCGCGCCCTTCCTCACGAATGAGGTGTCCAAGCAGGTGATCGACGAATTGTGCGACAATATTGCGCGTCTTCGCGCCGGCGGATCGTCGGGGCTGATAAAGATCCGCGGGCCGGAGCGTCTGCTCGGGGCATTGCGCGATCGCGCTTCCTTCCTTCCCGTCGATGTCGAATTCGTCGTCGAAGACGGGGTCGAGGCGACGATCGAGGCGCAGCACACGACGATCAGGTCGGAGTTGCAGCCGTGGGCCGACCTCATCGCTTCGCTCGTCGTCTGAGGCGGGGCGATGGACGATCATCATCATCCCGAAATCATCATCGTCAAGCGCCGCTCGAACCACGAGGAAGAGCACCACGGCGGCGCCTGGAAGATCGCGTTCGCCGATTTCATGACGGCGATGATGGCGTTCTTCCTCGTGCTTTGGATCATCAATGCGACCGACAAGAAGACGAAGACGATGATCGCGCATTATTTCAATCCGGTGAAATTGGAGGACGCCGCGAGGTCGCCCAAGAGCATTCATGGCGACGAGGCCTCGGCCGCCGTCGACGTTGCGGGCGCCAGCAATCGAGGCTCGTCCGGCGCCGCAGGGGCGACGGACGCCAACAATACGAGCGGCGACGAGGCGGCTGCGGGCAAAAGCGGCGGCGTGGCGGAGAGCCAGGGCGCCGACACGCCCGAGCGGCGCGGAAACAGCGCTTTGGCCGAAAGGGCGGACCCGGCGAACCCAAAGCCCACAATGTCCGAGGGCGTGCTGTTCGCCGACCCCTATCGCAGCCTCGACGCCATCGCCGGCGCTTCGTCGCCGGACGCGCCCGCCATCGCGCGGAGCGAAGGCGCGAAAAACGCGATCGAGACGGCATCGGCGAATCCGGACGCTCTTCGCGATCCCTTCCGTCCGATTGGACGCGACGTCGCGACGGACGCGCTCGACGCGGGCGCGAGCGAACCCCCGCGGACCCCGAGCGCCGCTTCGCCGCCGCCGGGCGAGGACGCCAAACCAGCAACGGCCGCGCCGCCTTCGAGCGGCGCGGCTGCGCCCGCGGCGCAGCAGCCTCTCGCGGCGACGGCCGCCCGCTTGCAGAAGGAGTTGGAGCTGCAGGTCGGCGCGCTCGGGACGTCGCATCTCGGCCCCGCCATCGACGTGAAAGCGACCGATGAGGGGTTGCTCATCAGCCTGACCGACCGCCTGAACTTCAGCATGTTCGCCATCGGCTCGGCGGAGCCTCAGCGCCAGGTGGTGCAGGCGATGGAGGCGGTCGCCCACATCTTGAAAGATCGCCCAGGCGTGATCGTCGTGCGCGGACACACTGACGGTCACCCCTACAAGTCGGCGACCTATGACAACTGGCGCCTCTCTTCGGCGCGAGCCCAGCTGACCTATTACATGCTTGCGCGAGCCGGCCTTCCGGAGAGCCGCTTCGAGCGGATCGAAGGCTACGCCGACCGCCGCCTGAGGGATCCCAGCCATCCCTTCGCCGCCGAAAATCGACGCATCGAAATCCTGCTGCGGGAACCGAAACCATGAAGGCCCGGCCCCTCGTCAACGCGCTCGTGCTTCTGACGCTGGGGATCGGCGCCTCCGCGCCGGCGAGCGCGCAATCGATTTCGGCGCTGGCGGCCGACCTGCAGGCGCTTCAGGCCCAAATCGCGTCCGGCGATAAATCGGCCTATGCGGCTCAACCAGAGCGTCTGAAGGCGATCGGCGCGGCGATCGCGGCCGCGAAGCCGGAGGTTTGGCAATCCAAGAGCGAGACCGACGCCGCGATCATTTATCTACTGAGCGGCGGTCAGCCTCGCGATATCGTGCAGTTGCTGCAGAGCGGCGCCGTGCCGAAGAGCGAAGTGTCGTTCATGCGCGGCGCGATCGCCTATATCGTGGGCAACGAAGCCGAGGCGAATGCGCTTCTGGGAGACGTCGATCCGCGCAATCTCGATCTCAGGCTCGCCGGCCAGGTCGCCTTCGCGCAATCCGTCCTCGAGACCTCGCGGGATGAGAAGAAAGCGATCGCTCTGCTCGATCTCGCGCGTTTGTTGGCCCCTGGCGGCCTGGTCGAGGAAGCAGCCTTGAGACGCGAGGTCATGCTCGCCGGCGATCAGCGCGACATCGATCGCTTCGCTTCGCTTGCCCGACAATATGCGACACGTTTCGGGCGCTCCGTCTACGCCGACAATTTTCTGCAAGGCTTGGCGGCGGCCGTCTTGCAAGCGGCCCTGATCGAGGACCTCCCGAGCTTTCAGAAATTTAGCATTGTCGTTTCTTCGCTGACGCCCGATATCCGGCGCGGCTTCTTACTGACGATCGCGCGCGCCGAGGCGCTGAACGGCAAATTCGCCGTCGCCGCAATCGCCTCGGGCGAAGCGCTGCGCGCGGCGCCGAGCGACAGCGCCGACGAGGCGCGCGGCAGGCTCTACGAGGCGGCCGCGCGAATTCTGACTCCCGAATACGACGACGGCGTCGCGGAATTGCAAAGCGTCGCGCCGTCGAAATTGGACAAGCGCGATCAAGCTCTGTTGGGGGCCGTTCGCGGCGTCGCCGCTTATCTGCGCGAACCGCCGGGCGACGTCGACCCGGGACACGAGCCGGCGTCGCCGCCGCCGCAGGGCGGGAACGACGAAGCGGCGGCGACGATCGCCCTCGCGGAGGCGGCGATCAGCCGCACCGCCGCCCTGGCGAACGTCGCCGAGAAAGGGAATCTATGAGCCTTCTCGCGTTGAAAGCTTCAATCGGCGGCGCGCCGCCGCTCGCCGAGCATCCCCGCGACCTCGGCGGCAAATCGGCCGGCGGTTCGGAGTTTGCCGCGATCATGAGCGCGCTTGCCGGCGAAGATCCTCAACCGAACGCGCGCGCCGCCGGCGCCAAAGGAGCCGCCAACGCGCAAGATCGCGCTCCGCCGAGCGAAAACGCGCCGAAACCGCAAGAATCGAGCGCGATCGACGCGGGACTTGCGGGGCTCGTCTATGGCGCGCTCGCCGCGCCCGTTGGCATGACGCTCAATCAATTCGTTCCGCCGGCCGCCGGCGGGAAGAACGTCGCGCAGCAAGGCGCCTCCGGTTTGAACTCAGCCGCCGCGAATGGGTCGCCAGCCGTCGGCGGCGCGCTGTGGCGCGCTTTAGAGGGACGCGGCATGGGCGTGAGTTCCGATCAGGCGACCGGCAGTCTCGACGCCGCGGCGCTTGCGGGCGTCGTCGATGGGCCGCAGACGGTTCAATTGGCGGCGAGCGGCGACTCCTCTCTTGGCATCGCCGCTATGCGATCCCGCACTTATCTCGGGGTCGACAGCGCCGCGCAAAGCGAAGCCAGAAGTCCGATCTGGCGCTCGCAGGCGCGTTCGGCCGCGCAAGCGACCGCGCCGGCGCGGTCCGGCGCGACGGGGACTCCTGCGGCCGACAACGCCGCGGTGGCGTCGACCCGCAACGAGACGCCGCCCGACAAGCGGTCGACTTCGGGCGGCAACGGATCGCAAAGCGTCTCGGTTCCCGACCCATCCGCCGGCCGCGAGCCGGCCGCGATCGACCCCAGCGCTTCGCCCGGCGCCGTCAATCTCGGGGTCAATCCCGTCACGACGGGCGTCGGTCCGATCCCCCTCGGCCAACTGGCCGAGCGCCTCGCTACAGCAGCGAGCGCCCTGACGTCGCGGGCGCCTGCGTCCAACTCAGCGCCCGCGACAGGCGTGGGAAGCGCCCAAGCGGTCAAGGAACTCCAGATCGATCTCGATCCCGCCGATCTCGGCGCCGTGTCGGTGAAGATGCGATTGGTCCAAGGGAAGCTTTCGGTCGTGATGGAAGTCGCGACGCCGAGCACTCTGAAATCCATAGAAAGCGAGCGTGGCGCGATCGCCGAGCGGCTGGGCACGACCGCCCAGCCGCTCGAAACTCTGGTCATCAAGGCGAGCGCGACGAGCCAAACCAACGCCGAGAGCGACAATGCGCGAGATCGAAAACCCGGAAGCCAGGAGAATGGGCAGAACGATTCGAGCCAGGATGCTCAAGGGAATGGGCAGCAGTCCTCTCGCCGCGAACAGGCGGCGGGTCAGCGGAACCCTCAAGCCATGGCGCGACAGCCTGCGCCTCGCAGCGGGTTTGGCGATCTGCTTGTCTAGCGTCGCCCTCGCGCGGGGCGCGACGACGGAGCTCTGCGAGCAGGAGATGGCGCGAGCCGCCCAACTGAACGGGATACCCCTGAACATTCTCTATTCCGTTGGTCTCACGGAAACCGGGCAGAGAGGAACGCTGAATCCTTACGACATGAACGTGGATGGGCGCGCGGTTCACTCGGCGAGCCTGAGCGAGGCTCTGGCGCGGTTTGCATTCGAGCGGGCGCGGGGCGCCAAGCTCATCGATGTCGGCTGTATGCAGATCAACCACCATTGGCACGCCGCGCATTTCAATTCCCTCAGCGAAATGTTCGATCCCGCCCGCAACGTCGATTACGCGGCGAATTACTTGAAGGAGCTCAAGGCGCAGGAGGGCAACTGGACTCTCGCGGTCGCGCGTTACAACGCCGGCCCCGACAACCCCAGAGCTCAGAAGACCTATGTCTGCACGGTCATCGGAAACATGGTCGCGAGCGGATTGGGACGTTGGACGCCGAACGCGCGCGAATTTTGCAAATGAGGAAGCGCCCCGTTGGGCTCCCCGCGCTTCGACGCCCGAACGATCGCGCGCGGGGAAATGCGGAATTGTATATCGTCCAAATGTTGAATAACAAAAAAGTAAGCAATCTCCGCTAATTTCCTTCGGTCTGAATGAGTCGGACGCTTTCAGTCGCGCCAGGGCGCAATCGCGGCGCGATGCATCCTCGCAGCCATGACGGCCGCCTAGGCGCAACAGCGAAGGGTCGCGTCCTCATGCCGGCATTGGCCACCCGCGGGTCCGCGCGTTCGCTTCGAGTCCCGCCGCTTCGGCGGCCGAACCCGACGCGCCGTTTCGTCGCGAGCGCGAAATGACGCTCGCCTTCAATGTCAAGCGGTCGCTTCAGTTCGGCGGCGCGCTCGCCTTCATCGTCCTCGGCGCGCTGAGCGCAGCGCAGTCGCGAAGCAATCCCGTGGCGGAGGCTTATGTGCTCGCGTTGATCTGCGTCAGCACCATCGGCCTCGTCGTCGGCGGAGCGACCTATGCGCGAAACTCGCAATCCGATCGCAGCGAGGCTCGCGCGACCGCGATGGAGCGCCGAGACTTCGAACAGAATGTCGATGCGACGCTCGCGTATGTTCTCAAGCTGATCCACGATCAGGTCGCGGAGGGCGCCAAGTTCCAGGACTCTTTGAGCGGCGCCGATCGCAAGCTTTCGCGAAGCGATTCCTACGACACGATACACGAGATCGTCCTCACGCTGATCAACGACAATCGCGCGATGCAGAACAAGGTGAACGCCTTATCCGAAAAACTCGAGCACTCGCGATTCCAAATCACGCGCCTGCGCTCGAGCCTCACCAGGGCCGAAGAGATCGGCAATCGCGATGGGCTGACGGCGCTCGGCAATCGCCGCTTCTTCGACAACGCGCTGGCGGAGGAAATCGCAAGGGCGCGCGAATTTGGCGGCGAGTTGTGCATCGCGCTCGCGGACATCGATCATTTCAAGAAGATCAACGATAAATTCGGGCATGTCGCCGGCGACATGGTGCTGAAACTGTTCGCTGAACTCCTGATGATGAACGTCAAGGGCCAAGACAAGGCGGCGCGATTCGGCGGCGAGGAGTTCGCAATCCTTTTTCCGGATTCCCAGCTCAGCGAGGCGACCGTGGCGGTCAACCAAATTCACAAGCAGCTCGAAAGCAAACAATGGGCGGTCGCCGCGAGCGGCGAGCGCATCGGCGCCGTTACCGCTTCGTTTGGCGTCGCAAGACTGCAGGCCGGCGAGTCCGCGGAGGACCTGATCCGGCGCGCCGACGCCAAGCTCTATGAAGCAAAATCAAGTGGAAGGAATCGGGTCTTGGTCGACACCGCGGGCGAGACCGAACGTGAGGTCGAAGTGTGAAAGGCGACTTCGCCGGACCGGAATCCATGGCGCAGAGGAACGACTCGACCTTTAGCCGGGTGTTGGACGAGGTCGTGCGCTCCGACGATTCGGAGCGACGGTTCGGACGAGCAGGCATGCCTCACGGCTATCCGTTCGCGACCCTCGCCCCTCCGGTGCAGTCCGACGCAAGCAGGGAGTGCGGGCCGAGCGAGCGTTGGGATCAAGCGCTCGATTGGATCGCAGAGCCGCAAGACGCCGCGAGCGCGCCCGACATGGCGGGCGCGCCGAGCGACAACGCCGCCTTGATCGCCGCGGAGCTCGGTTTGACGGGCGCGCTCACGCATGACGAACTCAACCGGGCGCGGCGCCAATTCATGTGGAACAACCACCCGGATCGGCGTCCCGACGTGCCGCGCGAACTCGCCAATCGACGCGTGGCGATCGCCAATATGCTCGTCGACCGCGCGCAAAGCGCGCTCACGGGCCGACGGCCTCCGCCGTGACGATCGCTCGCGCGGCGCGCGGGGATCGCCAAAGGTCAATCGCCGGCGCCGAAGATCATCCGTCGCGCGAACGGTCCATTCCCATTGTCGAGGCCTTTCGTCTCCGGCTTGTCGTTCGTCAACAGCGTTGCGCCCGACTCGTCGACCAGCGCCCAACGCCCGTCGCGTTTGACGATCGACGCGACGCGTCCAAGACCCGGCGCGACTTCGCCGGGCTTGACGACCCTTATTTCCGAGCCGTTGCTCAGCCAAGCCATTCCCGGCTCGACCGCGACGATCCGATAGCCTTCGGCGCCGGTCGATCCGCCGACCGCGCCGTGGGCGATCGACCCGGTCGGCGCCATGTCGAGAGAATCGTCGGCGACGCGGCGGTTCGCCGCCGCGACGGGCGGCGACTCGGCGAGCGTCGGCGGCGACGGTCCCCGTGGCTTGGCGAAAATCGCGAGATATTGCAGTCCATTGACACGGGGTTCGTGATTGTCCTGGAGAAGCATGTAGCCGGCGAAGGCGATCGAACCGACCGCCATCGCCACGCCGGCGCCGACGAGCGCGAAATCGCCGAGCGAGGTCAATATGATGTGCCGCGAGACGCCGGACGCGGTCGAGGCGATGTGGCGAATGGCGGAGAAATCCAGCAATTTCATGCGACCTGCTTTCGTGAGCCCGCCCAAGCGGCCGTCAGCCTGCAGGCTGATTGGGCGGCTCTTCGGGTTTGGCGTCGCTTCGGAGGGCCGCGGCGAGCTCGATGAACGGATCCTCGCAGGGCGGCGAGGACAGCGTCTGGGTCATCGCATCATAAATGCGCGGCACGGACTTCACGGCTTGATCGAGCAGCGGGTCGGCGCCCGGCGTGAAGCCGCCCATCAGCCGAAGATCCCGTGTTTCCTCGTAGCGGGCGATCAGCGCGCGCAGTTTCGAGACCAGCTTGCGCTGCTCGGGCGTCCAGCTGGGATTGGCGAGGCGCGAAACCGACGAGAGAATATTGACCGCGGGAAATCGCCCCTGGTCGGCGATCGCGCGATCGAGCACGATGTGGCCGTCGAGCGTGCCGCGAATGCAGTCCGCGACCGGGTCGTTGTGGTCGTCGCCGTCCACCAGAACCGAAAACACCCCGGTGATCGACCCGGCGCCCTCGACCCCGGGGCCGGCGCGTTCGAGCAACCGCGGCAGATCGCTGAACACGCTCGGCGCGTAACCGCGCGCGACCGCCGGCTCGCCGGCGGCCAACGCGACGTCTCTTGCCGCGTGCGCGAAGCGCGTCACCGAATCGACGATCAGCAGCACCGCGTCGCCGCGATCGCGGAAATATTCGGCGACCGCCATCGCCGTCCTCGGCGCGAGGCGCCGCATCATCGGGCTCTCGTCGCCCGTGGAGACGACGGCGATCGCCGATTGGCGGTTCGCGGCGAGCGTGTCGTCGAGAAATTCGCGCACTTCTCGACCTCGCTCGCCGACGAGCGCGATCACCACCGTATCGAAGTCGGGGGCGCGCGCGAGCATCGAGAGAAGCGTCGATTTACCGACCCCCGAGCCGGCGAAAACGCCGATGCGCTGGCCGGCGCAAAGCGGCGTGAAAAAGTCGATCACGCGAATTCCCGATTTGATCGGCTTGTTGACGCGCGAGCGCTGCAAGGCGGGCGGCGGCTCGCCGTCGAGCGGCATCGCGCGCTCCCCTGGCTTGAGTTCTCCAGCCCCGTCGATCGGGCGCCCGAGCGCGTCGATCACCCGACCCTTCCATTCGGGATGCGGCCTGAGCGAAAGACTCTCGGCCCGATAGGCGCGCGCGCCGATAGCGGCGTCGCAACGCGAGTCGAACGGCTTTAGGGTGACGGCGGCGTCTTCGATCCTGACGACCTCGCCGAGTTGGACGCGATCGCCCACATCGACGCTCACACATTCTCCGAGTCTGAGAAATCGCGACAGGCCGGCCACCCGATAGTGCGACATCGCGATTTCCGTCACGACGCCGCTGACCCGGGTCCGCGGCAAGGCCTTGGCGCCCCATGCCAACTTGCTTTCGAGCCGATCGAGCGCGTCGGGGCGCCGGCGAGAAGCTTCATTATTCCCAGTCATGCGCCAATCCCAATGTCGCTTCGGTTGCCCGCGTCGCTCAGCCGGAAGCGCCGAGCGTCTTGATGGCCTCTTGCAGCGACGCCTCCGTTTGCGACACTTGCGAGTTGACGCCGTCGAACGCCCGCGTCACGGCGATCAGTTTCGTCATCTCCTCGATCGGATTGACGTTGGCCCCTTCGACGAACCCCTGGACGATGCCGTTTTTAGTGAAGTCGAGAATGGGCGTCGCCGGCTTGTCGGGCATGACGCCGGAATTCTCGGTGCGCGTCAGCTTGGCGTCGTCGTCGATCTCGAAGAGACCGATCGCGCCGACTTGCTTGCCGTCTTGAGCGATCATGCCGTCGCCCGAAATAGTCGGCGCGTTGGCTGCCGGGTCGAGGATGATCGGCGCCCCGCCCGCGTCGAGAACGGCATTGCCGTTCAGAGTCTGAAGGGCGCCGGTCTCGGAAATGCGCATGCGGCCGTCGCGCGTATAGGCGAGCCCATTGGCGGTCTCGATCGCCATCCAGCCCGTGCCTTGCACGGCGACATCGAACGGATTGCCCGTCTTGACCGAGGCGCCGGTCTGCCGGGATATGAAGGTCGACCCAGGCGAAACATAGGCGATCTGATTGTCGCCGGCTCTGGCGACCTCGGTCTCGAAGGACACCCCATCCGCGCGATAGCCGACGGTGTTCATGTTCGCGACGTTGTTGGCGATCGTCTCCAATCGCCGTTCCAGAGCAACCTGCGCCGACAAGGCGACGTAAAGACCATTCTGCATGCCGAGACCCGTAACGGGCGCCCGCCGCGTCGTGGCCGGCCCGTTCGAGAACATTGGCCCCACGCCTTGCATGAGGCTGACCTCGGAGAATCAGCCTGGCGTAAGTTTGTGGCTGCACGGTCGATGGGCCGAGCGACGGGAGAGCGCATTGAATTTCATCATCGGACTGGTCATCGCCGTGGGCAGCATCCTCGGCGGATACGCTGCGCTCGGCGGCCATCTCGAGGTCCTGCTGCAGCCCTACGAGTTCCTCATCATCGGCGGATCCTCGCTCGGCATTTTCATCGTCGCCAACCCGTTGGCGACGATCAAGGACACCGGCAAGGCCGTCGTAGAGGCCGTGTCCGACAAGGTGCCCAGACCGCGCGACTTCCTCGATGTCCTGAGCGCGATGCACGCGCTCATGCGCGAATTGCGCGGCAAGTCCCGCGGCGAGGTCGAAGGGCATTTCGACAATCCCACGGAGTCGGAGATCTTCAAGGGATTTCCGCGGTTGCTCGCCAATAAAGATCTTCTTACGTTCATCTGCGACTACGGCCGGCTCCTCGTCATCGGCAACGCCAAGACCCACGAAATCGAAGCCCTGATGGACGAGGAGATCGAGACGCTCTCGCATGATCGGTTCAAGCCGGTTCACGCGCTCCAGGCGGTCGCGGACGGCCTTCCCGCGCTGGGCATCGTCGCGGCGGTGCTCGGCATCATCCATGCGATGGGCGCCCTGGACCAAGCGCCGGAAGCGCTCGGCGGGCTGATCGGCGCCGCGCTCGTGGGCACGTTCGCCGGCATTTTTCTCTCTTACGCCATCGTCGCTCCCGTCGCGCTGAAGATCAAGACGGTTCGCCAGAAGCAGCTTCGCCTCTTCACGCTGGTCAAGCAAAGTCTGCTGGCGTTCATGAACGGCGCGATGCCGCAAGTGGCCGTGGAATTCGGACGCAAGACCATTCCCTCCAAAGAACGCCCGACGATCGACACCGTCGAGAACGAAACGATCGCCGGGCCCGCGCCCGCCGCCGACACGGCGATCAAGGAAGCGGCCTAACCCATGGCGATCGAGGAACGCGATAGCGCGGCGACGGCGCCTTGGCTGCAAAGTCCGCAGCCCGACCAGCCCGGTCTCTCGATCGAGCGCATGCCCGGACTCGTGTTCGCCCTCCAGCAATTCGCCTTGAGCGTCTCGGAGGCGCTGACGCCCCTTTGCAAAGCGTCCACGCCCGGAACGGTCGACGAGGTGAAGCCGACCAGCGTATTCGAACTCATCGGCGAATGCGAAGGCCTGACGTCGGCTGTGCTGCACAGCGCGCAACTCGATGCGCGCATGCTGCTGATTTTCGATCGGCGGATCGTCGACACGCTCGTCGCCGCAGTCTTCGAGGACGAAGCGGGGGCCGATCGCGAAGCGGCGACGCCGGCGCGGCCGAACCGTCCCCGCACCGGCATCGAGACCAGCCTCGTCGCCGAACTGGCCCGCTCTTTGGGCAAGGCGCTAGACAAGGGATTCGCCCAGATCGCGAGCCTCGCGTTGACGTTCGAGCGCCTGGAGACGCTCGTCGACGCCTACGCTCTTGGACGCCGCGACATGCCGGCGGTGGCGGCGAGATTGACCATCGACACGCCGGGAGGCCCCACCCCCGTCATTGTTCTCCTGCCGCAGACGTTGCTCTTGCCGATACGCAAGAATCTTTCATTCGATCCAGGCAGCGAAACGTCGATGTCCGACCCGCGCTGGACGCGGCAAATGGAAGTCGGCGTGACGAAGGCGCGGGTCGCCGTCACGGCGGTGCTGGACGAGTTGGAAATGACGCTGGGCGACGTCGCCGATCTCGCCGTCGGGAAGGTGCTGAACCTGCACGGCGCCGGCATGGGTCGCGTTCGGCTCGAATGCGCCGGGCGCGAAATGTTCTGGTGCAAACTCGGCAATGGCGAGGGCCGTTACTCCCTGGAAATCGAGGACACGATCGAGCAGGAAAGCGATCCCACGGAAGCGGCGCGCGTCCATTAGCCGGCTTGCGTTCGCCAACGCAACGAGCAACCGAGGAAAGAAAGTTTGGACCATGGATGACAATTTTCAAACGCAGGGCGCGCAGCGAGAACCGGACGCCGCGAGCGGCGGGGCGTCGTCGAGCGCGCAGAAATACGAAGCGATCCTGTCGATTCCCGTCACCGTGCAAGTCGTGCTCGGGGCGACGACGATGCCTGTCGCCAGCCTCATGAAGCTCGGGCGCGGGGCGGTCATTTCGCTCGATCAGAAAGTCGGCGATCCCGTCAATATCGTCGTCAACGGCAGGGTGATCGCGCGGGGCGAAGTGGTGGTCGTCGATGAAGAGAGCGCTCGGTACGGCGTCTCCCTGACCGAGATCGTCGCCTCTTCGCGCGACGATCGCGCCGCGTAGGGAGCCGGAAAGCGATGAACACGGACACGACCGCCGACTCGCCTGACGACGCGCGCAAATTCGGCGGCGCACAGAAGGCCGCCGCGATCCTGCTCGCGATGGGCAAGCCGCCCGCGACGCGTCTGCTGAAGCATTTCGAGCCGCAAGAGTTGCGGGAAGTCACGCGCGCGGCGGCGCAACTTGGCGCCGTGTCGATGGCCGCGCTCGAATCGCTGGTCGAGGAATTCACGTCGGAGTTCTCGGCCGGCGCGAACCTTCTCGGCGACGTCGGACAGGCGCGAGAAATGTTGACGGACGCAGTGCCGCCCGAACAGGTCGCCGACATCATGTCGGACGTGTTCGGCGGCAATGACGGAAATGTCTGGAAGGCCCTGAGCGGCGTTCCCGAATCGGTCCTCTCGGCGCATCTGGCGGGCGAGCACCCTCTGACGGCGACCTTCATTCTTTCAAAATTGGAGCCGCCCCTTGCGGCGCAGATCGTCACGCATTTGCCGCGCGAAATGCGCAACGAGGTTCTGTGCGCGATGATTTCACGGCCTTCGATCTCCGAGGAGGCGCAACGCGTCATCGAAGACGCGGTGCGGAAGGATCTGGCGACCCTCGCGGCGCGCGCCTCCGGGCTCGACAATCACACGCGCATTGCCGACATCATCAACAACCTTGAGCCGCTGGAAGCGCGCGACGTTATGCAAACGCTCGTCGCCGCGCGGCCGAAGGAAGCGCGAATCGTCATGAAGATGCTGTTCTCGTTCGACGATCTGCCTCGCCTGTCGCAACGCGCGCGCGCCACCCTCTTCGACAAGCTGGCCACCGACGTCGTCGTGCTCGCGCTGCGAGGCACCGACGCCGAATTTCGCGACGTCGTGCTTTCCGCGATGGCCTCCCGCGCGCGCCGTCTGGTCGAGGCCGAACTCGCGACGGCCTCCAACGCGCCGCCGCCGGAAGTCGCCAAGGCGCGCAAGCAAATCGTCGATCTCGTACTCAAGATGGCGCAAAGGAACGAAATCGAAATCTCCCCTCCCGAAAGCGTCGAAGCGGCGTAACCTCAGTCGGACGCAGTCATGAGCGACGATCAGGATAGCGACAGCAAGACCGAGGAAGCGACGGAAAAGAAGCTTCACGACGCCGTGGAGCGCGGCGTCGTGCCTGTTTCCCGCGAAGTCTCGATCCTTGCCTCGCTGGCCGCCATCTTGATGATTTTGGTGTTCGTGCTGCCGCCGCGCGCCGAGCGGTTCGTCGGAACCCTCATTCACTTCCTCGACGATCCCGCGGGTTGGAGGCTCGAGCGCGCGAGCGACGTGGTTGCGCTCAGCGAGGTCATGTTGATCGCCGCGGCCGATTTTCTCGCGCCGACCGCGGTGTTGCTGATGGTCTTTGGCGTGGTGGCGTCGATCGCCCAAAATCCTCCGCGCTTCGTGCCCGACCGCATATTGCCAGATCTTAAGCGAATTTCGCTCGGCGCGGGCCTGTCCCGCGTGTTCGGGCCGAAGGGTTGGACGGAATTTTTCAAAAGCGCGCTGAAAATCGTCGCGGTCGCCGTCGTCGTCGTCACGATCCTCGGAGGGCAAAGATATGTCCTGACGGCGGCGATGTTTCTCGACGTCGCCGACTTGCCCCAGCGCATTCTCAAACTCTGCGTCCACGTCATCGCGGCGGTTATGGTGGCTACTCTCGTCGTCGCGTCGGCCGACCTCGCCTGGGCGCGCATTCACTGGCGTCGCGACCAACGCATGAGCCGACACGAACTCAAGGAAGAGCTCAAGCAGACGGAGGGCGATCGCTTGATGAAGGCGCGCCTGCGTTCGCTCAGGCTCGATCGGTCGCGCAAACGAATGCTCTCGGCCGTGCCGAAAGCGACGATGGTGATCGTCAATCCGACCCATTACGCCGTCGCGATGCGATACGTTCGCGCGGAGGGCGGCGCGCCGATCGTGCTCGCCAAGGGCGTGGATCTCATCGCGCTCAAGATCCGCGAGATCGCGGAGCAAAACTCCATCCCGATCGTCGAGGACAAGCCGCTCGCGCGCGCGCTGTACGGCGCCGTCGCGGTCGACAGCACGATTCCTCCTGAATTCTACAGGGCTGTGGCCGAGATCGTACATTTGATTCAGGAAAAGAAAAGTTCCTGGCCTCTGACAAGGAATAGATAACGCCATGAACAATCGGCAGGTCGAATCTCGACGCTTCGCCCACGAGGAAATGATCGCCAACGCGATGGTCGATGTCGCGACGGAATTGCGGCTTGCCGATCCGTCCGAACTGATCCTGATGATTCGAGGAGAGCAAGCGGCGAACATCGCCGACTTGGTCAACTCGTCGAGCGAGCTGTTTTTCAAGAGCGGCACGCTGCGATATGCGCTGTCCGCCGGCTGCGACGTGCAGTGGGATTCGACGCCGATCATCCGATTGGACATGGAATTCCGCTACGCGGCGGTTTGCGCGTTCTTTCGTTTGATGATCGGCCGCAAGCGCGCCGCGGTCGACGTCGTCGAAGTCCTCTTCGACGACGACAATCTCGATGGAGCCGCAAAGGACGAGCGCCTTTCCGCCGCGATCGCCGGCGCGCGGCTGCGACCGCTTTGAGGCTCGGCCGCAGGCCTCCTTCGCGAGACCGCGTCGGGGCCCGGACACGGACGCGGCGCAAGCCTGGAGCAAGGCCGAACGCGTAACCTCGAGACACGATCCATTGGATGGGATTTGACGCGTGTCTCAACCCTACGTTCTTCAGCTCGCCTCGCAAAGGACGCAATGGCTGTCGGCGCGTCAATCGCTCATCGCCAACAACGTCGCCAACGCCAACACGCCGGCCTATCGGGCGACCGACCTTCAACCGTTTTCGGCGGTGCTCGACAGCACGCAGGTCTCGATGGTTACGACAAACCCCGCGCACCTGACGCCGACCCAGGACGAGCTCACCTCGGCGCGGGTCATGGAAAGCGACCCTACGGACGAAACGTTGTCCGGCAACTCGGTGCGCCTCGAACAGGAAATGATCAAGCTCGGCGACGTGAGCCGCGACTATTCCATGGGCACGAACATCAAGCGGGCGATCCATCAAATGATGATGTCAGCGCTGAAGTGAATGACGATGCCCGATCCCTTGCAATCATCGTTGCGCATCGCCGGCGCGGGTCTGGAAGCGCAGTCGGTGCGACTGCGCGTCATCTCGGAAAACATCGCGAATTCGCAATCGACCGGGGCCACCCCCGGCGCCGATCCCTACGCGCGCCAGACCGTGTCGTTCGACAACGAGTTGGATCGCGCCGCGGGCCTGTCGCTGGTGCGCGTGAAGAGCATCGGTCTCGACGACAGCGCGTTCAAGGTCGAACACGATCCCGGCAACCCGGCCGCCGACGAAAACGGATTTGTCAAAATGCCGAACGTGGATGTGCTGACCGAGCTGGCCGACATGCGCGAGGCGAATCGAACCTACGAGGCGAATTTGCAGGTCGCGAAACAATCGGCGGATCTGTTGAGCATGACCGTCAATTTGCTCAAGGATGCCTGATGGGGCCGGCCGGCCCGACAAATTCAAGGAGGCGGCAGCCTCTGTCCGGATCGTCTAAATCGGAGTTTCCATGGTGTTCCGCGATCGTCCCCGACAAGGCTTGGCCGCGCAAGACGGCGATCGCCGCCGCGCCGCCTGCTGGGGCGTCAAGGCGCGTGGAGCGCCGCGGCAGGAAATCGACGGGGTCCATCACTCAAGCAAGGGAGGCGCGCAGGTCCTCGGCATCCACGCCGAGGTTGGCGCGCGGGAACAAAATGGCGATTGAAGGCATCTCCGCGCTCGGCGCGGCCGGAACGCAATTCGAAGTCGGCGCTTCGCGCGGGGCGGCCGCAGCCGCCTCGACATCGGCTGCCGGGCCGTCGTTCGGGCAGACGTTGGGCCAGGTCGTCAACGACGCGATCGGCTCGATGCAATCCGGCGAGGCCGCCGCCATTCAAGGTCTGCAAGGATCCATGCAGCCGTTCAAGGTTGTCGAAGCGATCATGGGCGCGCAACGCACGCTGCAGCAGACGCTGGCGATCCGCGACAAGGCCGTTTCCGCATATCAGGAAATCTCGCGGATGACGATCTGAGGCGTCCGCACAACAGAAAGTTCGAAGCATGAAAGCGCTTGCGATCGCGGCGACGGGCATGAACGCCCAAGAGCAAAATCTCGAAGTCATCGCCAACAACATCGCCAACCTCAACACGACCGGATTCAAGCGTTCGCGCGCGGAATTCACCGATCTGATCTATCAAACCGAACGCGTGATGGGCGTCAGCAGCCGTGGGCGCGACGCCACGGTGCCCGAGGGCGCGCAAGTCGGGCTCGGCGTGCGCACGGCGGCGGTGCGCACGTTGCAAATCCAAGGCGCGCTGACCAACACCGGAAACTCGCTCGATCTCGCGATTAACGGACGCGGTTGGTTCCAAGTGACGACCCCGTCGGGCGACACCGTGTATACGCGCGACGGCGCGTTCAACACCAACGCGACGGGACAATTGGTGACCGCCGACGGCTATACCGTGACTCCGCCGGTTCTCATCCCGCAAACCGCGACGAGCGTCACCGTGAGCCAGACGGGTCTGGTGACCGCGACGATTCCGGGACAGACGGCGCCGCAATCCCTCGGCCAGTTGACGCTCGCCAATTTCATCAACGAAGCCGGGCTTCAGGCGCTGGGGAACAATCTCTTTCAGCAGACGGCGGCCTCGGGTCAGCCCCAAGTCGGCGTTCCCGGCGATACGGCGTTCGGAGTCCTGCAGCAGGGATATCTGGAAGCCTCGAATGTCGACCCGGTGTCGGAAATCACCAACCTGATCGGCGCGCAACGAGCCTACGAAATGAACTCGAAAGTGATCCAGGCCGCGGATCAAATGTCCGGGACGATATCGAATATGAGGAGCTAAGGAGACGGCGCCATGCGCGTGAACCGGATCGCCGCCTTGCTGGCGTCATTGGGGTTGTGGCTTGCGCCCAACTTCGGCGCGCTCGCGCAAGACGCCGCCTTGCCGACCCCCAGGATCGTCATCTACCCCGGCGACATCATCCGCGACGACATGCTCGCGGACCTTCCGGCCGAAACGGCCAGGGGGGTTGGTCCGTTCGCCGAAACGCGCTCCGCGCTGGTCGGCAAAATGGCGCGCCGAACCCTGTTGCCCGGCGCCGCGATTCCGCTCGCCGGGGTCGATAATCCGCGCCTCGTCGCCAACGGCGCCGAAGTCAGGCTCGTTTACGCGGAAGGCGGACTGACGATCGTCACCACGGGCGCGGCATTGCAGGACGGCGCCGCCGGCGACGTCATAAAAGTGCGCAACAGCGACAGCGGCGTGACGGTTTCGGGGGCGGTCCAACCGGACGGCACAGTGCGGGTGAGCGGCGGGTGATGAGACGCTTGATCCTCACGCTGATTCTTTGCGCATTCGCGGGCCAGGGGCTGGCGGCGGTGCGCATCAAGGACATCACGTCGTTGCGCGGCGCTCGCGACAATCAGCTCATCGGCTATGGTCTGGTGGTCGGCCTGCAAGGCACCGGCGACACCTTGCGCAACGTTCCGTTCACGGAGCAGGCGATTCAATCGATGCTGGATCGCATGGGCCTCAACGTGCGCGGAAGCCAGTTGCGAAACCGCAACGTGGCCGCAGTGATCGTGACCGCGGATCTGCCGGTCGGGATGGATGCCGGTTCGCGTCTCGACGTGACCGTATCGGCGCTCGGCGACGCTCCCTCGCTGATGGGCGGCACTTTGCTGCTGACGCAATTGTCGGGGACCGACGGGCAAGTCTACGCGAGCGCGCAAGGCGCCGTGTCGGTCACGGGCTTCGAAGCCGCCGGCCAGGCCGAGGTCTTGTCGCAAGGCGTGCCGACGGCGGGGCGGATTTCGAACGGCGCGATCATCGAGCGAAGCGTGCCGGAGCCGCCCGACGCACTGCGGCTGATTCTCGAATTGAAAAATCCCGACTACAACACCGCCGTGAGGATCGTCGACGAGATAAACGCTTATTCGAAACAGCGGTTCGGCCGCCGCTCGGCGTTCGAGGTGGATGGCCGGAGCGTCGAACTGTTTCATCCGCCCAGTATCAGCGTCACGCGCTACATGGCGGAAATCGGCGAACTGTCCGTCGAGCCCGACACCGTGGCGCGCGTCGTGCTGGATGCGAGAACCGGCACCGTGGTGATTGGTCAGGACGTCCAAATCTCGACGGTTGCGGTGACGCACGGAACCCTTTCGGTGCGCGTCTCCGAGACGCCCGTCGTCTCGCAGCCGGCGCCGCGGTCGCAAGGACAGACCGTCGAGACGCCGCGCACGCAGATCGATGTCGAACAGCAAGGCGGCCGGATCGCGATCGTCGGAGGCGCGAGCCTGCGCACGCTGGTGAACGGTCTCAATCGAATCGGGGTCAAGCCGAGCGGCATCATCGCTATTCTCCAGGCGATCAAGACGGCCGGCGCCTTGCAGGCCGATCTCATCGTGCAATAGCCGAGTCAGCCCGGCGCAAGCCGCGCGCGGCAAGTTGCGCGCATCGAGTTCCTTCACGTCAGCGCCGCCGCCATGTCCACAGCCGCCAACCGCTTCGTCGCCATCGGCGCGCTCATCCTGGCCGCCGCCTTGGCGAGCCATGCCCTCGCGCAAAACGACGCGAAACAAAAATCCAGTGCGGGCGCAGCGGAAAAAAGCGCCGACGGCGGCGTCGCGCGCTATTGCGCCAATGTCGCCCCGTTGGCGGCCGAGGCCCGCATCGCCTGGCAGACGAGGCGCCTGACGGAATTGGAAGGGCAGATCAGAGAACGCATCGCCGAGCTCGAAAAGAAAGAGGCGGAAGCGCGCGAGTGGGTGACCAAACGCGAGACCCTGATGAATTTGGCGAGCGAAGACGTGGTGGCGATCTACGGCAAAATGGAGCCGGAAGCCGCCGCCGCGCAATTGGCGTCAATGGACGATGCGACGGCTGTGGCTATTCTCAGTAAGCTCAGCACGCACGCGGCGAGCGCGATTCTCAATGAAATGGAGGCGGCTAAAGCCAGCAAATTGACCGGCGTCATGTCCGGGGCCGCCGCCGTCGAAAAGAAGTCGTGATGCGCGGACCCGGGCGAAGAGTCGTCCTTGTCGCGCTGGTCGCGTCGAATCTGGCCGGCTGCGCCGGCGGTCCCGGCGAATTCATGCGCGAGCCCAACCTTTCGCCGGTCGGCAGCGGGCTGGCGGCGGCGAGCGAGCGCGCCAACGAAGACGCGAGCGCCGCCGCTCTCGACCAGAGGCGGGCCCAGCGCGCCCCCGGACCGCCGATCAATTTCTATACGGATCAACGAATCACCAAGGTCGGCGACATCGTCACCGTCATTATCTCGATCAACGACAAGGCCACGTTCGGCAATTCCACGGATCGTTCGAAATCGGCGACTACGGGGTTCAACGCCGACTGGGGTTTCAGCACCGGCTCGTCGTCGTCCCAGCCTTCGACCGCCACGCTGGGCACCACGTCGACGTCGACGACGCAAGGGCAGGGCAACATCGATCGCGAGGAGCAAATCCAGGTGTCGGTCGCCGCGGTGGTCACTGAAGTCTTGCCCAACGGCAATCTCATCATCAGCGGCTCGCAGGAGGTGCGCGTGAATTTCGAATTGCGCCAGCTGACGGTGGCCGGCATCGTTCGGCCTTCGGACATCTCCCGCAGCAACACGATCGCCTACGACCGCATCGCCGAGGCGCGCATCTCCTACGGCGGGCGAGGCCGATTGAGTGAAGTCCAGCAGCCCTCGTGGGGCCAGGAAATTTACGATTTCGTGAAGCCGTTCTGAAACGTCGGGGACGATCGCTCCATGGCCACCGAATCCACGCCCGCGATCGACCCGCCCGGCGCCGCGGCGTCGGCGCCATCGATCAAGCAAACGATCGCCGCGACGATCGTCGTCACGGCGATCGCCGCGGCGATGGGCGCCATGTTTGCAATCCCGGCGGCGCCGGAGGAGCCGAGCCAAAAGGACGAATCGTCGCCGGCGGCGCGCGCGCCTGCGTCCGCCGGCTTGTTCGACATGCCGCCGATCGTCACGAATATCGGCGCGCCGCGGGAGACCTGGATTCGTCTGGAGGCGTCGATCGTGTTCGACGCCAAGGCTCTTCCCCATCCCGAGATCATCGCCGGAGAAATCGCCGGCGACGAACTCGCCTATTTGCGCACCGTCACGTTGACGCAAATCGAGGGCCCGATCGGATTGCAGAATATCAGACAGGATCTCAACGAGCGCGCCTTGATCCGCTCCGGCGGCAAGGTCACCGAATTGATCATTCGAACCCTGGTGGTGCAATGAAACGCGCAACGGTCGCCGCGATCGCGCTTTTCCTGACTGTTTCGGCGGCCGGCGCCCAGACCGTCGATCTCGGCGCGCTGATCCCGAGCGGCGGCGCGTCGTCCACCGCGCGCATCATTCAAATGGTCGCGATCCTGACCGTTCTGTCGGTGGCGCCCGGTCTTCTGATCATGGTCACCAGTTTCACGCGATTCACCGTCGCGCTCTCCTTTCTAAGGTCGGGATTGGGTTTGCAGGGCACGCCGGCCAATCTCGTGCTGATCAGCCTGTCGCTGTTCATGACGTTTTTCGTCATGGCGCCCACGTTCGACCGGGCGTGGGAGAACGGCCTCAAGCCGCTGATGGACAATACGATCAGCCAGCAGGAGGCCTACGGCGCCATCACCCAACCCTTTCGCGCTTTCATGCTCGCTCAGGTTCGCGAGAAGGACATCGCACTGTTCGAAGATCTGTCGAAGGGGAATTTTCAGACCAAGGATCGCGCGACGGTGGACCTGCGGATTCTCATTCCCGCCTTCATGATTTCCGAATTGCGACGGGGATTCGAGATCGGCTTCCTGATCGTCTTGCCGTTCCTGGTGATCGACATGATCGTCGCGGCGCTCACGATGTCGATGGGCATGATGATGCTGCCGCCGTCGGTCATCTCGTTGCCGGTGAAGATCTTGTTCTTCGTGCTGGTCGACGGCTGGAATTTGCTCGTCGGCAGCTTGGTGCGATCGGTCAATTGACGAGGCTGAATGCGGCGGCGTCATCCGGCGCAACCAGCCCCGCGCAAGGGAACCATCGTTAATTGAATCCGCGAAATCCCGAGGGGAACGATCAATGAGCATGATGGGCACCGCCGTTTCCGGCATGTTGGGGGACACGAACTGGCTTTCGAGCATTTCGCAGAACGTCTCCAACGCCAACACCACCGGTTACAAGAACGCCGAAACGGAGTTTTCGACGCTCGTCGATCAGGCCGGCGGCGCCAGCGACAGCCTCGCCGGGGTCGAGACGAGCCTGCGCGCGCTCAATTCGCTGCAGGGCTCGGTCGTCGGCACTTCGACCACGACGGACCTCGCGATTCAAGGCGATGGATACTTCGTCGTGACCGATGCGAGCGGCGCCTACTATCTCACCAGGAACGGCTCGTTCGTGCCGGACGCGAACGGCAATCTGGTCAATTCGGCGGGCTACTACTTGATGGGCAACACCGCCTCGAGCGGCCAGGCGGATGCGGTTCCCACCGAAAAAGTCAATGTCACCGCAGCGGGCGATTTGCCGACGGCGACGACCGCCGGCACGCTGTCGGTGAATCTCCCCTCGACGGCGACCGCGGTCACCACTGCGGCCGATCTGCCCTCGGCCAACCCTTCTGCGGCGGCCGCGAGTTACACCGACGAGACCTCAGTCGTCGCCTACGACAATCTGGGCGGCGCGCACACGATCAATGTCTATCTGACGAATACCGGCGTGCCGACGACGGGCCCGAATGCGGGCCAGGACACCTGGGAGATTACCGCTTACGACGCCGCCGACGCCGCGGCGGGCGGCGGCTTCCCTTATTCGACGACTCCCGCCAACACACCCTTGGCGACGTCAACGCTAGTTTTCAGTCCGACAACGGGATCGTTGACAAGCGGCTCGCCCTTCAACATTCCGATTCCGAATGGCCAAACGATGGCCCTCGACGTCGGCCAGACGACCCAGCTGGCGTCGAGTTTCAGCGTCAACACCAACACGGCCAATGGCAATGCGCCGAGCAGCTTGACCGGCGTGACGATCAGCTCCAACGGCACGCTCGATTTCCAATACAGCAATGGAGCGTCCAACGCCGGCTACGACATTCCCCTGGCCAGCGTGGCGAGTCCGGACAATCTTACGTCGCTCAACGGCAACGTCTATCAGGCCAATCAGAACTCCGGCTCGATCGTGTACGGAACCGCTGGAACAGGCGGTTTGGGCACGGTCGTCTCCTCCTCGCTCGAAAACTCCACCGTGGATCTGGCCACCGAGCTGACGCAAATGATCGAGGCCCAGAGCGCCTATCAGGCCAATTCCAAAGTGTTTCAGACCGGCGCAGATCTTTTGGACATTCTCAACAACTTGAAGTCCTAACCCAGTCCACCGTGCTTCCGGGACCGCGCGATGACCTTGTCCTCTGCATTCAGCATCATCAACTCCGCGTTCGCTTCGAACGCGGCGCAGTCGGCGATCATCTCGAGCAATATCTCGAACGCCAACACTCCGGGCTATGCGCGCGAAATCGCCAATGTCCTCACCAATTCCTACGGCGGCTCCGATGTCGCCTCGGTCACTCGGGAAGCCAATAGCGCGCTGCTGGAACAGGTCAATGCGTCGACCTCGCAGGCGGCGAGCGCGCAAGCGCTGGCGAACGGCTTGACGACGCTCGCGCAGACCGTGAGCGACAGCGCATCCAGTTCCTCCACGTCGGGGTCGACGCAAAACGGGAACTCCCCGTCGGCGATGCTGGCGAACCTGCAAGACGCGCTCACGACTTACGAGGCGTCGCCGAGCGACGCTTCGGCCGGCCAGGCCGTCGTCACCGCGGCGTCCGACCTCGCATCGTCGCTGAACAGCGGCGCCGCCACCGTTCAACAAGTGCGCGAACAGGCCGACTCGGGCATGGCGTCCGCCGTCTCGACCATCAATTCGCTGCTCAATCAGTTCTCGCAGGTCGATGGGACGATCGTCAGCGGCCTGGCGACGGGCGCCAACGTCAGCAGCGCCGAGGACACGCGCGACACGATCCTCACTCAGCTTTCGCAGCAGATCGGCATTTCGGCCGTCGCCAACCCGAACGGCTCGACGTCGATCTACACCGACAGCGGCGTGACCCTGTATCAGAGCGGTGTCGTGAACTCGCTCTCCTTCACGCCGACGGCAACCTACACCGCGAGCACGACCGGCAATGCGGTGACCGTCGACGGCGTGGCGATCACCGGCGCTTCGTCGCCGATGCCGATCCAGTCCGGCGCGCTCGCGGGGCTGACGGATTTGCGCGACACGGTGGCGCCGGAATACCAGGCGCAGCTCGATCAATTGGCCGGCGGCCTCGTCAACGCATTCGCCGAAAGCGACCAGTCGACGACGACGCCGGGCTTGCCCTCGCTACCCGGGCTATTCACCTATTCCGGCGCCACGAGCCTGCCGGCGACGACCGACATGACCGGCCTGGCGGCCTCCATCGAGGTCAATCCGGCCGTCGACCCGTCGCAAGGCGGCGACGTCAGCTTGCTGCAGAACGGCGGAATTAACGGCTCCAACTATACCTATAACACCACGGATTCGGCGGGCTACACCGGCCGCATCCAGCAGATGATCGGGGCGACGACGGCGACGCAGTCGTTCGATCCCTCCGCGGGCCTGGGCTCGTCCGACAGCCTGAGCGATTACGCCAACGCCTCCGTGAGTTGGCTGCAGGCGCAAAACCAGCAGGCGAGCAATCAGGCCGATTATCAAAACTCGCTGGTCACGCAAGCGACCGGGGCGCTGTCGAACGCGACCGGGGTGAGCCTCGACACGGAAATGACGAACATGTTGAACATCGAAAACACATACACGACGACCGCCAAACTGCTGACGACGGTCAACGACATGTTCTCGTCGCTCTTGGCCGCAGTTAGGCCGGCGTGATGACCATGACGACATCATTTGTCTCGACCAACTATCTCGCGACCGCGTTGCTTCCTTCCATCCAGCAGACCGAAGCGACCCTCGCCAGCGCGGGGGTCGAGGAATCGACCGGCCAATACGCCAACATCGGTCTGCAACTGGGCGACCAGTCCGGCCATGAATTGTCGCTCAAGAACGAGAACGATCTGCTGCAGACGCTGACCAGCGGCAACAGCATCGTCACGACGAATCTGACGACTTCGCAGGACGCGCTCAATTCAATTCTCACCGGCGCCCAAAGCGCGGTGTCGAGCTTGACGGAATGGAACACCGGGGAAACCAATTCGCCCGCGACGTTGCAAAACATCGGCGTCAACGCGCTTCAGTCGCTGATCGCCACGACCAACACGACGTCGAACGGCCAATATGTCTTCGGCGGCATCAATTCCAGCGTCGCGCCGATGGCCGACTATTTCTCCTCGACGACGTCGGCCGCCAAGACTGCGATCGACACGGCGTTTTCGTCGACGCTCACAACGCTCGGCGTGACCGCCTCGACGATCACCGCCTCGCAAATGCAGAGTTTTCTGAGCGGCCCGTTCGCCGCGCAATTCAGCGGGACCAATTGGACGAGCAACTGGTCGTCGGCCTCGAGCACCAACACGAGCGGCCAGATCGCGCCTGGCGAAACCATCGACACGTCGACGAACGCCAACCAGCCCGGGTTCCAGCAACTTGCGCAGGGCTACGCGATGCTCGCGGGGTTCGGCGGATCGCAACTGAGCGCCGCCGCGCAGCAGGTGGTGGCTTCCACCGCCAGTTCGCTGATCACGCAAGGGGTGAACTCCATAACGGCGACCGAAGCCAACGTCGGCGCGTCGCTGAGCCAAGTCACCGACGCCAACAGCTCCATGTCCTCGCAGATGACGATCCTGCAAACCCAGATTGGCAATCTCGACAACGTCAACTCCACCACCGTGGCCGCGCAAATCAATACGTTGTCGACACAGCTCCAGACCGCTTACGAGCTCACCGGTCAGCTGCAAAAGCTGAGCCTCGCCCAATATCTTCCCATCTCTTAACCCCTGGGATCGCCGATGTACGAGTTTTTCTACAACGAGGTCGTCGAGGACTCGCCGCAAGTGATGCGCGCGCACGAGCGTCAGGCCATGGATCGGGTCATCGACATGCTGCGCGCGGCCCGCGCCCGCGGGCCCGGCACGCGCGAAGTCGTCGAAGCGCTGTTCTATCTGCGCCGCCTATGGGCGATCTTTCTCGAGGATCTGAGAAACCCGGAAAACGAATTGCCGGAGCAGTTGCGGGCCGGCATCCTTTCGATCGGCATCTGGATGAACAAGGAGATCGATCGCGTGCGTTCCGGTCAAACGAACGATCTGACCCCTATGATCGAGATCAACGAAATCATTCGCGACGGCCTGAGGTGAGGATTTCATGAATATCACTCTTCGCGCAGGCGAAAAGCTCTACATCAACGGCGCCGTGATCCGCGTCGATCGGAAGGCGACAATCGAGTTGCTGAACGACGTGACCTTTCTGCTGGAGAACCATGTCATGCAGGCGCATCAGGCCACGACGCCGCTTCGCCAGATCTACTTCGCGGTTCAGGTCATGCTGATGGATCCCGGCGCCACGGCCCCGGCGACCAGCTTGTCGCGCCGGCTTATCGACGCCGCGTCGGCGGCGTTCGAGAACCCCGCGATCCTCGCCGGCCTCAAGGCGATCGCGGAACAGATCGACCGTTCGCGCAATTTCGAGGCGTTGAAGGCGTTGCGGGCCCTGTTTCCCCTCGAAGAGCGGGAGATATCTCCCAACGCCGCGCCCTCCAAGTCGCACGCAGCCTGAAAGGACCGACAATGAGCATCACCGCCACTCCAGCCGTCACGAGCGCCGCCACGGCGGCATCGGCGTCGTCGACCGCCGCCACGCCGTCGCTGAGCTACAACACGTTCCTGACCCTTCTCATGGCGGAATTGCAGAACCAGGATCCGACGCAGCCGATGGACCCCACGGCGATGGTGACCCAATTGGCGACGATCTCCCAGGTCCAGCAGTCCGTCCAGACCAACACGACCCTCGCCTCGCTCTTGACCACGAGCTCCTTGACTCAGGCCGAATTGGCGGTGGGCTCCACGATCAGCTCGACGGACGGAAAGACGTCCGGTCAGGTGACGTCGGTCGACGTCAACTCCGCCGGCGCCGCCACCGCGACGCTCACGGATGGAAACACAATCCCCTTCGCCAACGGCGCGAACGTGCAATGAACGAAGGCGACGCGCTCGACGTCATTCAGGCGGCGATCTGGATGGTCATCGTCGGAGCCGGCCCGGCGGTCGGCGCCGCGATGGTCGTCGGCGTGGCGATCGCGCTTCTGCAAGCCTTGACCCAGGTCCAGGAAATGACCCTGACCTTCGTGCCGAAAATCGTCGTGATTTTCGCGGTTGTCAGCCTCACCGGGTCCTTTATCGGCGGACAATTCTACGTCTTCACGGAAAACGTCTACGCGCGCATCGAACACGGATTCGGCAACTGACCGGCGCGAAGGCCGCGCCGTCGCGTTCGCCTCGCCGCCGTCTTCGCGCGCCCGCGCGAGATTTCGGGCAAACGATTATCGCAGCGAAGGTTCGCCTCGCCGCCGCCGCTGAGCGCGATCGGCGAGACCCGCGCAAGCTTTGGCCGTCATTGTCGGCGCGACGCAGTGGAGCAAGAGCGCAATGTCATTGACGACGGCGGCGGCGGAGCCGGCAGCAGGGCGTGGAGGCAAGGACATCGGCTTCGCGGTCGCCATCGTCCTGATCCTGTGCCTGTTCTTCCTGCCGGTTCCCGCGATGATGATCGATCTCGGCCTTGCGCTGTCGATCGCGCTCTCCGTGTTGATCCTGATGGTCGCTTTGTGGATCCACAAACCGCTCGAATTCTCCGCTTTTCCCACCGTGCTGCTCGTCGCGACCATTCTCCGGCTCGCGCTCAACATCTCGACGACGCGGCTCATTCTGTCGCATGGGGCGCAGGGAACGACCGCCGCCGGTTATATCATCGGCGGATTCGCCAGTCTGGTGATGGGCGGCGACTTCGTCATCGGCATTATCGTCTTCCTCATCCTGGTGATCATCAACTTCCTGGTGATCACCAAGGGCGCCACCCGCATCGCGGAAGTCGGCGCCAGATTCACGCTCGACGCCATTCCCGGCAAGCAGATGGCGATCGACGCCGACCTGTCGGCCGGTCTCATCGACGAAAAGACCGCCCAGCAGCGCCGACGCGAACTCGAGGAGGAAAGCGCGTTCTTCGGCTCGATGGACGGCGCGTCGAAGTTCGTGCGCGGCGACGCGATCGCCGGTCTCATCATTCTCGCGGTCAATATTTTCGGCGGCATCGTCATCGGCGTCACCCGGCACGGGCTCGGGCTGTCCACCGCGGCGGACATCTTCACCAAGCTTTCGGTCGGCGAAGGCTTGGTCTCGCAAATCCCGGCGCTGATCATTTCCCTTGCCGCCGGCATGCTCGTCGCCAAGGGCGGCACGCGCGGCTCCGCCGACAAGGCGGTGCTCGATCAGCTCAGCCACTATCCCAATGCGCTGTTCATGGCGGCGCTGCTGATGTTCGTGCTCGGCATGATCCCGGGTCTGCCTTTTATTCCCTTTGCGCTTCTCGGCGGCCTGATGGCCTTTGTCGGCATCGCCATTCCCAACCGACTGGCCAAGGATCTCGCGATCGCCGCGGCCGTGAAGGCGAGCCGCGAGGAAAAAGCCCGCGCCGAGGCGCGCTCCTCGATCAAGGAGCAGTTGAAGTCCGCCGAGATCGAACTTTGCTTCAGCAAGGAGCTGACGGCCACTTTATTGACCGCCCACGACGAGATCGCCTCGCGCGTCGCCAAGATGCGTCGCAAATTCGCGCGGCAATACGGATTTGTCGTGCCGGAGATCAAGCTTACCGACGACATCAAGACGCCGAGCAAGACCTATCAGATCCGCATCCACGGCACCGTCGTGGCGACGCAGGAATTGCGCGTCAGCGAATTCCTGGTGATCGTCGGCGACGGCAAGCGCCCGAACGTTCCCGGCGATGAAGTGCGCGAGCCGGCCTTCGGAATGAGGGCGATTTCGATTTCGCAAGCCTACATCAAGGACGTGAAACGCGAAGGGTTCAAGCCGATCGATCCGGTGTCGGTCCTGCTGACGCACTTGAGCGAAGTGATCCACAACAATCTGGCGCAACTGCTGTCCTATAAGGATATGCGCGCGCTGCTCGACAGGCTGGAGCCCGAATACAAGAAACTCATCGACGATATCTGTCCTTCGCAGATTTCCTATTCGGGGCTGCAGGCGGTGCTCAAGTTGCTGCTCGCCGAGCGCATCTCCGTTCGCAACCTGAATCTGATTCTCGAGGCCATCGCCGAGATCGCGCCGCATGTGCGCCGTCCCGAGCAGATCGTGGAGCACGTGCGCGTTCGCATGTCGCAACAGATCTGCGGCGACATTCAGGATCAGGGCGCATTGAGGGTGCTCCGGCTCGGCAACCGCTGGGATCTCGTCTTTCACCAAAGCCTCAAGCGCGACGGCAAGGGCGATGTGTGCGAATTCGACATCGATCCCAGGTTGATGGAGCAATTCGCCGCCGAGGCGTCCGCGGCGATCCGCAAACGCATGGAGGAAAAGCATCTCTTCGCCCTGGTCACGACCGCCGAGACGCGACCCTACGTGCGGATGATCATCGAGCGAATGTTCCCGACGCTGGCGGTGTTGTCCCAGCTCGAGATCGCGCGCGGGTTCGAGGTCAAGTCGCTCGGCGCGATATCCTAGTGAACGCCAGCGACGACATTTTCGCGGGCGCCGGCGCGATCCTCAATCCCAACGTGACGTTGGCGACGTTCATTCTGTTCTGCCGCATCGGCGCGTGCCTGATGGTGATGCCGGGGATATCGAGCGCGCAAATACCGGTGCAGATTCGATTGTTCGTCGCGGTGGCGACGACGCTGTCGTTGGCGCCGCTTCTGCTCGAGCAGGCGCCATTGCGGTCGCTCAGCGCCGACCCGATCCCGGCGCTGCGATTGATCGCGGTCGAGACGGCGATCGGCGGATTGATCGGCCTTCTCGGTCGGTTGTTTTTCCTTGCGCTGGAGACCATGGCGGTGGGAGCGTCGACGATGCTCGGCATGGCCAATCCGTTTGGAATTGAGCTGGAGCCGAATCAGGCGCTGCCGCCGCTCGCGAGCTTGGTGACATTGTCGGCGACGGCGCTGATCTTCGTGACCGACGCCCATTGGGAAGTCTTGCGCGGTCTAGCCGCGTCCTATCACGCGATTCCGCTCGGAGCCGACTTCAATCCGGGATATTCATTGCGGCAGGTGGCCTCGACGCTCGGCGAATCCTTTCGCGTCGCGCTCCGCGTGTGCTCGCCCTTTTTCATCTATGCGATCGTCGTCAATCTCGCGATGAGCCTCATCAATCGCCTGACGCCGCAGATCGCGATTTTCTTTGTGGCTACGCCGTTCATCGTCGGCGGAGGGCTGGTGCTGCTGTATTTCTCGATCAAGCCGCTCCTTGGCGAGTTCATGTCGGGCTTCGCGGCTTGGCTCGTATCGGGATAGGCGATGAAAAAGCGGCTCGAGGCGCTCGAGAAGATCGAGCGGCTGCAAAAGCAGATGCATGATCTCGCGGTTTGGCGACTGACCGCGCTCGGCCGCGAGCGCGATGGTCTGGCCGACAATCATCGCGAAATGTTGGAGGCGATGGGACGCGGCGTCGTCTTTTACGGGGCGCCGGCGGCCGCCGCGATGCGCCGCATTCGCAGGTTGGAAAGGGAGATCGCCGCCGCCGACGCCGAGGTTGAGGCGCAGACCCGACGGGCCCTCGATCAGGGAACGCGGGCCAAACTTGCGGATCGGGCCCGCGAAAACGCCGACGCGCGATATCGCGACCAAAGGCAGCGCAAGGAACTCGCCGATCTCATCGAAAACTCGCTGCGCAATCCGAAATCAAGCTCGGCGTAAGGCTTGGGGAGGAAGCTCGACGAAGTTCAACGCTTCTCACGGGTTTCATGGCCATCGATCCTCCCTCGGACGTCGTGCTCGAAGTGCTCAAGGCCGCCGATCCGGCCCGCGCGGCGGCGACCACGCAACGGCTCAACGCGCTCGCCGGCGCCGGCGCGGCGGAAACGGAGGACTTTTCCGAGACGCTCGCGCAAACGGCGCGGCCCGCCTCGCCCGCTCCGCCTCTCGTCGCGGGGCTGGCGGACGCCCGATCGCGACTCGCCGACGCGGCGTTCGCCGCGAGCGACAAAGCGGCTAAGGCGCAAGTCGATTTCGAAGCCGTCCTGCTCAACGGATTTGTCAACGAGATGCTGCCGAAGGACGGATCGGCGGCCTTTGGCCAGGGCTTGGCGGGCGATATGTGGAAATCCATGCTCGCCGATCAGATTTCGCGGCAAATCGCCAAATCCGGCTCGTTGGGAATCGCCAAACGGCTGTTCGCGGCGCATCCGCTGTCCGCGAGCGAATCGTTGGAGCGGGCGAGCCGTCTCGACGCCGCGGATACGCGTGAGGCGGCGCAAATGAGCGCGAACGCGTTATCGATGCCCAGCGGCGCCGCGGTTTCCAACGGAGCCTTCCTCTTTTCGGATCACAAACGCTCATGAGCGCCGCAATTCTTCGCCACCCCAACCTCGCCGCCGCCGGTTCGAGCCGCGGTCAGAGCCCCATCGCCATGATTCTTCCGGTCGTCGATCGTCTGCGCCGAACGCTCGAGGAGGAAAACGAAGACATCGCGCGGCGCGGATCGGTCGACTACCACGCATACAACTTGCGCAAGAGTCAGGGATTGCTGGAGCTGAAGCGCCTCGCGCCCGCGCTCGCCGACACGCAGGTCGGTCCTATCCTTCGGGTGGCGCTCGCCGATCTCTACACCAAGCTGGAAACCAACCGTCGCATGCTGCGCACGCAGTTGAGAGCGGCGCAAGCGGTCTCCAACATCATCGCGCGAGCGATCCGCGAAAGCCAGTCCGACGGCACCTATTCGGCCCGTTCCTGGCTGGACGGCGAGGAATGATCAAGATCATCCTCGTCGGCTTTTGGGCGTGCCTGACCACGCT
>Ga0187852_1000019_pt1 | contig 145730 bp, 165 predicted proteins | sample June2016WEW_6_40_FD_134511 | JGI IMG/M metagenome (GOLD analysis project Ga0187852, IMG submission 134511) | Peatland microbial communities from SPRUCE experiment site at the Marcell Experimental Forest, Minnesota, USA - June2016WEW_6_40 | ecosystem: Environmental > Terrestrial > Soil >... | reverse complement strand
CGGAATTTGTCCGATGAAGTGTTTCTCCATCTTGCAATCAACGAGTGTGAAGCTGCCGATGACTGATTGCGCTCGGAAACTGTTTGGCTTATTCCAGGTTCTTACAAAGTCAAAAGACGGCACCGGTACCCCTCACCTATTAGTTTGTTGAAGATGGCTTGTTGGTGAACCTCATCTTCGCATTCGAGTACAACCTCAAAAGTCGCAGCAAGCGTTATGCCTTTTTCTTCGCTTAGAAGGTTCTTGAGTTTCTCATTGGAAACCATAACCAAATATTTGAGTTCTTCTTCTTTTCCCGCTTCGATAATGCGTTCATACTCGGCTCTGTCAAGTTCAGGGTCATGCTTGCCTCTGAGCTTGTTTAGGACCTGTCTGAGTAATCTGCGGTCAACATCTTCTACTGGAAGGCGGATAACTGAGACTTCAGCCATGCCCAGTGCTTTGGCGGCTGTGTAGCGTTGTTCTCCGTCAGCGATTAAGAGGTCCTTGTTGGTTATGATGGGAACGATAAAGCCCCATTTCTTGATAGAAGTTTTAAGGCGTTCGAGCTGTTCCTTGCTCATCTTATTTGGGTTTTGCCCGTCCGTCTTAACGTCGCTGATCTTTACCGTTTCAGCGGCTGGAATAACGATTGACATCTATCGAATAACCAACTTTTCAATTAAAATGACGGCAAGACTAACCGAGCCCACGAGGCTGGTACTACCTAAAGCTATGAGGATTTTTTGGGTAACTTCTAGCTGATGAACTTTAGCAACAAGACCTGACTGCAAATCCTCGCCGACAAGCGCCTTTTCTATTCGGTTGACCTGAGCGGTGTTTGTGTGTATGGCGGTTATGTAAGGGCAAACAGGGTTCTTGTTTGCATCCGGACAAATCTCTTGCTGTTCAGCTTCTTCATCATTTGGTTCCAATTGAAGTTCCTCCGAATGCTTGTAGGGTTTGGAAGGCGCCTTGACCAAGTGGATCGCGAAGAACTAAACCAGGCTCTACTTCAGGCACCGCTTCAGGTGCAGCTTGCTCAAATGTTGACGCCAAATGCTGAACAACCTCGTCAATGGTAGTTAAGCAAACCGTTTCGCTGATTAGCCTGTCACGAAAAGCCTCTCCGCTAACAAAACCTTGCGCATCATGCCATTGCTGGCGTAGTTCATAGGATTTGGACGAACGTCTAAGTCCTCGTTTATGTGTCATGCTAGAAAGCCGCTCACCACAACTTTTGGATGAAGGGGGCGAACTCAGAATAGCCTGGAGCAAATACTCCCCCGCCCAGAGTTTTTGCGCAAAAGATATAGCATCACCCTTAAAAAACTACCGATGTGACGCTAAAAAAATAGGGCGAGCTGAAAATTTTTCGCAGGTCGGTTGATTTGTCGAATTATGGGAAAACCTTAAATCCAAAAGTATTTACTCTTACTTTGTAAGCGTCTTAACTCTTACACAGGATGGGAACGCAACTATGAGCCTAAGTTTAGGATACCTAACCCCGAAGCAAATGCGGATGTGGGACCTCAAAAGCAGCGGCGTACCCGAAGCAAGCATTGCACGTCAACTCAACGTTACCAGACAAACAGTTCATCAAACATTAGGCACAGCAAACATTAAGCTGACAGAAGCCCTAGAGGAAACAGCTAAGCTAAACAAAATCGAAATCCAAAAAATCGACCCAGACAAAGGCTTCCTCCTCGGCTACAGCAGCCACTTCAAAACCCAGACGTTCATCACCTTTTCCGCCAAAAACGGCGTCCAAGTCTGGTACAAACACAAAGGTGACTGCGAAAAATGCAAAAAACTTGAAACATGCAGAGAAACCCTGCTCGCTGAAGCTAAAGACCGCAACTTCTTAATTCTGGACGATACGACCAAAATTTTGCCATCCAAACTTGCAGAAGCCTTAATTGCAAAAATTACAGGAGATGTTGAGAAAAAATGAGATTTCTTGAAAAGATTAGACAATGGTGCCCTGAACCACCAAGTCATTTTCCCACTAACCTTAAGCATTATTCAGCCCCGATTGCTATCGTCCTCGCAGCAACGATTTTCTCAGTATCATTCGTCATGGTTTCCTCAACATACCTGTTCAACCAGCCTGTGGCACCGGTGCCAGTAGTACCCATTAGCGCTGTTGCTCAATCCTCAAACGCCAGTTACGTTAGTGCTTCAAACACCATTTACATCCGACCAGATGGAAGCATAGACCCAAAAACAGCGCCTATAAAACAAGTGGGAAACGTATACACAATTACAGACAACATAGCCAGCAACAACGAAATAGCAATCGAGGTTCAAAAGGATAACGTCATTGTTGACGGGGCTGGCTATGCGCTTCAAGGTCCAGGAACTCAACGTTCCCTAAATGATACGCTCACAGGCGGCATTGGCGTCATTATTTCAAATGGAAAAAATGTTACTGTAGAAAATTTTCTAATTACCCACGCTTTGGTAGGTATCGAACTTGAAAACACCACCGACTCGCAGCTGATCCAAAATAACATAACAACCTATTCGTATGAAAATGGCATAGATGTTTTCAACTCCTCAAATAACATAATATCCAACAATGACCTCGTCTCATATGCTAATCTTGATGGTTGCCAAAACAACGGCATAGACCTGAGCAATTCCTTCAACAATACAGTTTCCAAAAACAACATCGTAGGCAGCTGGATAGGCATCTCTCTTGACAACACAAACTACAGTGTTGTTTCTGGGAACACCGTTACCCAAAGCTGTACGGGCATAGGTCTCTTTGGTTCAGACGCTAACCAAGTAGCTGGAAACAACGTCTTTGGAACAGTGGAAGCAATCTCTCATGGAGATTATCCTGATTCTGGAACAGGCATAACACTTTACAGCAAAGCAGACAATAACCAAGTTTACGGAAACAATGTTGTCAACAACGGCAACGGCTTGAATGTATGGTTCGGCTCAGCCAGCAACACGGTATACGGTAACAATTTTGAAAACAACACTTTCGGCCAAGTAAACCTCACACAGGAATCTGGAGTTAGCAACTTTTGGGACAACGGGACTGTAGGTAACTATTGGAGTGATTATCATGGTCAGGGAACTTACTCCATTGACCAAAACAACGTTGACCATCATCCGCTCACGCAACAAGTAAACACTTCTACGACAGCACCGTCGCTACTTTTCAAAGTGCTTCCGATTGCCACTGTTGCAGTCTTATTGGCTGCTATTAGCTCACTTTTGATTTATAAAAAGCATGCAAAACTGCTTGGTTGAGCGAACAGACCTTTTCCCAAGCAGATGTATATGTTGTACTTTTTTCAATGAGACACTATCTGTTCTAAAAGGTAGTTTAAAGAGAAAGAATCCAAGAATAGTTAACTATTGATTTGGTAGTGAGCGGACATGCTTTCAAATAGACGAGTTATCGTTGCAGTAATTTTAGTAGCAATAGTGATAGTGTCGGCTGTTGTAATCTATACTTCTGAGAGTCAACCAAGTAAGCAAAGCAACATAGGAACCAATCCTTTCACAAATAGCGGACATACACCGTCGAATCCAAGTAGCCCTATTCAATCAGTAGCCAATATTTACTTGCAGTCGCAGGGAAATGAGAGCAGAATCTATGTGGTTTCTGCAAACGCAAGTTATGGCACTTACCCTTACCCAACAGTAACTGTTCCGCCGAACTTCAATTCGGGTAAAAAGGTTATAGCTGAAAATGGAGAACCATGCGTTATCATTAATGTCACACTACGCAACGATTATTCTGCTGAGTATCCAGCACCTAACCCTTCTTCCTTAAACAATACTACTACTGAAGTCTATATCTCTCTGACTGCACAGTTATTTAATAGTGAAGGTCAAGTTGACTCTACCGATATAACTAATGCGGGCTATATTGCCTCGGCAGCCACAAATTCAGCGTTTACTTCATTAAACTACGGACAAAGCACAACTATTACTTTATACATGGCTACAAGCAACACAAACGTAACCAGTTTCCAACTTATTCCAAGATATATCGGAGCACAAGTTCCAACATAAACTTTTTTTTAAATCACTTTTTTTATGGATAGTCATTGCCTACCTAACAATTTACTCAAAGGTGACCTTTTCCCAGCGATATCAGATATACCCACACTCTGTTTTGTTTGGTTACGAGCCTTTGACTATTGATATGTTTAGTGGTGCTGTTTGCAAACGGCTGGTGGCGATTAAGTTGTTATCAGTTTCATAAAAACCTGCAAGTTGGTACACGCCTGTTGACGCTTGGGGCGTACTGCGGTACGAACCTGTATTCCAATTAAAAGTGTCATTAACGCTTTTTTGTGGGTCAAGCGTTACAGTCCCATTGTAGTTTCCTGTGCCCGTTTCAGTCCAGACTGAATCGTTTTCACTATTCCGAACATCAAAACCGAGATATGCGTCATATAAGTATGAATTATTAAAAGCGTTATTAGAAAAAACGGTCAATGCCTTATGACCGGTATTTGTTAACGTCACTGTCACGTAGATTTCTGCTCCCTGCTTATAGGTTGTTGTTTTTGAATTAAGAGTTAGGGAAACTTGTAAGCCATCGTTTTCAACGCTACTTTTAACAGTATTGCCAGGGGTGCCATAAATATTGAAAAAGTAAAGACTCACCAACAAGGTTACCAATATCACTGCGAAAGCTAAAACGGCTAGCTTTTTCTTGTGCATTGCATTGAGTATAGCTCTGTTTCTATTAAAATTAACCCTTAAAGTTCATCCAAACACTTCAATAAAAATGACTTGGACCGAGCAGGTGTATACCCTATTTCTGCATGTTCTAACTTTGAGTACAACTGTTCTAATAGGAAGGCATAAAAGCGGTTGTAAGAATCAAAAAATGGGCGATATGTATGGAGAACAGGGAAAACATTACAACTAAACACAGACTAAATCGTAAGTATGCTATCCTTGCAGCTATTCTGGTCGTTGTAATCGTCGTTCCCTTAGCATATTTTAGTTATATTTCAAACAAAGCCGCAATTTCGCCGAGAGGTACTCCAATCGCTTTGTATGATCACAATTTTTCAGCCTTGAATCCCCAAGTAACGGAAGTTTCGGGACTCAATGGCTTTTTTAATAATGTCTCTCAGGGGCTACCTTTACAGGTGAATGTGACCTTCACATCCAAAACTGACCAGCCGATAACAATTCCCATAGAAAATCTTACAGTAACTTACTATAACAGTACGGTAAATTTGCACAGTATTTTTAGCACCAATGACAACTATTCCAGTATCCAACAACAAGCCTTCAACTACTCTTTCAGTCAAAAAGAATTAGCCTTGCAACCTGACTTATCCAACTCAACCCTTCTAACAATCGACTTAGCACAAAACGCACCAACAGGTCAATATACAATTGAAATAAGCATAGGACAAGTTAAAACCAGTAATTCCATACCATACTTCGCAACAATTGAATTGGAAATGATAGTTACTCCAAAAACAACGTAAACGTGAACTTTTTCCCAAGCAAGTGTAGAGTTTGTATCGCTGTAAAAATACTGCAAATGTTTTTTGCTTGTTAAAAAAAAGAATTGGTAATTAATACAGTGGTGGATTGGGAACTATCTGCCCTGTTGAAGCGTCAATCAAAATGAAGCCTGGCGGTGGCGTTTGGAATACTCCTGCTTTCATGATGTCTATTTGCCAGACATATTGGTAAATAACGCCGTTGCCGTAAACATCCGTATAGCTTGCAGGCGGAGTCATCACTTGTGTTAAATTAACTTCTATGGGCAGTTTCAAGTTGCTTTGGTACTCAGTTTGGTTAGTCACTGTTTGCCATGGCATCAAAGAAGCGTAGATAACCATGCCTTTCAAGGACGTTTTATTCCATCCATCAGCGTTCAAGCCAATTAGGAGTGCTTGGTACATTGAGACAGGTGGTGCAAATGAAGAGTTAACGTTTGTAACAGGCACTATATCTCCAAATTCAGTATGATATGCGGCTGCTTCTGGGTCAACGCCGTTTGAAAAAGGATTATTTCTTAGACTAACCGTTTGGCTATATTCATACACTGCAATTGCTGAACTTGCAATAAGAAGAGCTACAAGCAGAAAGGCAAGTGGTTTTAAGCTTATTTTAGAGTTAAATAGTCGTCTATTTATTTTCTGTGTTTTCTCATACCCAGAGGTTTTTGCAGTTGCATTCTCTACAGTTTGCACTGTTAACAATGCATCTTTTCCTTGGTCTGAAAGGCAATATTTGCCATATTCATCTGTCTTTATCAAACCGTTTAGTTTGGTTAAGTGGTGCTGGAGATGCCCACTGCTTTCAAAGCCTGTTTTCTTTTTCAAGTCTGCAAAACCCATTGCACCTTCACTTAGAACCTTTAAGATAAGTATGCGTGTTGGATGTCCCAGTGCATCAAAAACTTCTGCACGTTGCCTGTCAGTTTCAATTTGTTTTTGGTCATCTTCCATTTTTCGCTCTTCCCCATGTTTTTTATCTGTTCATGTCGTGTCCATAAGGCTATTTAATCCCTCTTTTGTAGACCGAAAAAATAACTCTTAGAACACTTAGTCCAGTTTTCTGGACAACTACTCGCTTCTGAATATAGAACTTTTCCCAAGCGAGCGCACAGAAGTGCCCTCATAACTTACCTTTACATTTTTTCGGTTTGACCCCATGAGTTCATGGTAAAGCTTGTCAGTGACCAATGCCATCCTCTCTTCTCCGCAACTTGGCGCGCTGACAAAAAAGTAGCTAAAAAAATAAAGAAAAAAGAAATTCTCTTGTTGAGAGAATTTTCATCTTTAATTTCCACTAAGCAGAATAGTGCTTGTGCTTTATTCTTTTATTTATGATAGATTCCAAGCGGTGTCTATTGCTGAATACGGCCAACGGAACTAAGATTGCACTTGCTAAAGCCACAATTAAGACATAGGGTGCTGAGGAGTTTTCGGTTGAAGTCTTGGTTGTCGGTAAACTTGAGCCTATTGATGGATTTGCGGGGACTGGGGCCCATGCATATTCGATGCTGACGTTTGAATTTGCTCCGTTAACAATTGCTCCTGTGCCGTAGGGAATTATTGTGTTATCTCCTGTATCATAAGGGAGTATTCCATTTCCGTTACCCCACATTGTTTCTTTGCCATCAATGTAAATGTGAACAGTGATTGGCCAATATGTTATTGTTCCATTTGCAAAATCACTTGGAGAAGGCGATGTCCAATTTGCAAGATTAAATTGCATGCTAATTATCTGTTGTCCAATGCCAGTCACCGTGTAGTTCAGCCAGCCAGCTGTTAACCATGAACCAGTATTGTTGATGTCGCCCACGTCGGGAGTTAAGAGGCGATCAAAACTCGTTATCGTCATGTTGGTATTAGTGGTTATGTTTAGATTTGCAGTTGTTGGGCTATCCGAGAGTAAACTAGTTTGTGGAGAGTCAAGCTGCAGATTAGTAAAAACCCATGTGTCATTAACGAGAGAAGCATTTTCATAATACCCTATTTGCCCAAAGCTAATACTACTGTTTGTAATTGGTATGGGAAACTGAATCCCTGGATTAAATGCCAACGGCGTTGAAGTAGCCATAAACGAGTTGGTTGAGTCTGCGTTTACAGACAATGAACAAACTGAAAGCACAACGATTGTGCATAAAGTTATTACCGCTACAATGGATTTATACGTCATTGATTTTGGCTCCTTTGTTTGGATGATGAATAAATCAATCGCGTTGCAGTACTTAATGCGATGTTTTAGAACGAACTGTTCTTATTTTAGCATGAGCCGTAACGAAGAATGGTGATTATTCGTCAATTTCTTTCTTGAGACTTTTTTCTGAAAATAATAAAAAAGCAGTAGCCAAGCCAACAATTATAGCTGCAATTGCAAAGAGAATCGGAAAAATATTACAGCCTGATTCAGTCTTCGCCACTGGCGCCGTCGTAGGTAAGGGTGGCATCGTAGAACTAGGAAATGATGTGGGTTGGGGTGATGCCTGCCTCGGTGAACTTTGAGGCAAAAAACTTACCGATCCTGCCAGCAAGAAGGCCAATGCTACCGCAAGAATAGGCGCTATCAGCATTTTCTTGTTTACCATTTCAAACCGTACTCTATACAATTGAACATGAAACATTCAATCTGTTATTTAATGCTATTTTTTTCTTCATGGTGTTCTAATTTTCGAACGATGCATTACAAAATTTTTAAGGATAGCTCTTAAATTCATTGAGGTATTTCTTTTTGGAGCGTGAAGGACTTTGGTTGACGAAGAGTCCAAAGATGTACTAAGAGGAACCACTCTAGATGTTTATCGTTTTCTGCTGAAAAGCAACAAGCCAGTTGGAATACGAGAAGTTCAAAGAGCGCTCAACTTAAGCAGTCCTTCTGTAGCCAATTATCATCTTTCTAAACTTGAAGATGCTGGTCTTCTAAAAAAGGAGGCTGGCGGTTTCACCGTAAGTAAATTTCTGTTAGAAAACAGCATTAAAATCAGTCGTTTTCTGATTCCAAGATACTTTTTTTACTCCGTCTTTGCCATCACTGCGCTTTTGATAGAATTGACAGTGTTGAAGCCGGCTTTTCTATATCGAGAGTACGTTTTCTCTTTGGTAGCAACCGGAGTACTTGCATTTTTCCTCTGTTATGAAACAGCTAAAACCTGGCTTAGAGGCAATTTATAAATTAGCTAACTGAAATTGGATCTTCTAATCGTTAAGATAAAGTTAAATTAGAATTCAGTTTTTTCAGTTTTGCCCCAGCTATCGATTGTAAAACGTGTCATTGCCCAATGCCAGCCTCTCTGCTCAGCCAATTGTTCCCCAAATTCTTTCTCTAGGCGTCTGTTCATTCGCATGATCCGGCGACTAACTTGGTGGCGAGTAACGTTGAACTTCACAAGCTTTAAGGCTAAATCTTTCGGCAACAAGCCAAGTGAGCCAGCCTCAAAGAGCAAGCGCAGAATTTCCCTGTCAACCTCGTCTTCGCAAGCCACACGTTCAATGAGTGACTGATCAAAATTAAAAGAATCCTTTAGCCCGGCAAAGATTGTACGTAGCATAAGTTTAACCTCTTCAACCTCGGACAAGGTCTGCTTGAGGAGCTGCTGGTTATACTTCAAGCGACCGATTTTGTCGCTTTGGCTGCGCTTCTTTTTGGGGTTTTGAACAGGTTTTTCAGCGGTTTCCATATCAGAATGCACACTCTACGAATTCTCCAACATCAACACGAGCCAAAATTGACTGTGGGTAATCAGGACCAACCAGTGACAGAAGAGTGAGTTGTGAAAAGCATGGACTTTTCCCATGCCCAGGGCATAGTGCTGAAATGTCTTTTGAACAGGTTTTAACAGCCATTAGCGCAGAAATAACCGAAGTCAAACGGTGTACTCCCCAAGTTTTCTCTGTCCTTCAGCCATCTTTTGCGGGTCAGCCTCATCATCTACTCGCCCAAGGGCTTCAATTAGCTGCTCAAATTTAATCTCAAGCCGATCCAATTTCTTATCGATCCGCTTGACTTTCTCAGGCATCTGCATATAATCAATCGCCGCATCTTTGCCGATGTTCTCAAGCTCGCCTTCGCCCCAGCTGTGATCAATCTTGCGACGCCCAGCCCTTACGCTAAAGTATCTGCCAAACAGTTTTGCGATAGGATCCTCAACAGCCATTTCGCCACCACAAAACGCGCCCTCACCTAAGATAACTCCGTATTTCTTCGCCAAAGCCACTGCAATTCGATTACTCAGATTCATTGCTAAGCCGTAAACTTCCGCGGGATTCTTACCTCGAATCACCGGCACATGAACAATCCAACTTTTTGAAGTATGCCTAACCTTAACACCCTGTTCTAAACCCAAAAGTGCGGTCCAATTCTGCATCTCCACAGCCTTAAATTTCCCATCAGGATAACGCCCTTCCTCCAAAATCTTAAATGACACCTGACACTTGTCGAGTCTATGCAACTCGCCGGGAAAGACTCTGCCCTCACATGACTTGAGAAGATTTGAGCCCTCGGTTGTTAGAGCATAAAAGGTTGCGCTGCTGCGCTTCTCTTGGTAGATTAGGCCTGCTTTTTGGAGTTTGCCGATGTAGTACCATACGTGGCTGCGGCTTAACCCCAAGATTCTGCCGGCTTGGGTTGGGTAATCACCTGCATAAATGCGCTTCATAAGAGGAAGAACCCATGTGCGGACTTTATCGCTATCAAACTGCACGCAACCTGTTGCTTGATGTCTAGTTGTACTTTGAGCATTTTCAACACCAACTTTTGTACTTTCAGATTCCAACAAAAATCAGCCCTTCCTTACCCCAAAACGTCGACACTCAAGAGGTCCCCGCCCGGGACAAGAGCCGCCGCCATGCGTACAATGCCGATTAGCAAAACTGTAACGCTTACACGAAATGTCGGTTCCATCAGCGAACGCCAACTTTGCAAACTTGCAGAAAAACAAGTCCTTAGAACAACTATCAATTATAGTGCAGTCTTTTGATGAAGGATTACTTATGCATGGATAGTATCCGAGAAGGCAGGGAGGCCTAAACGAATCCGCGACGAAGCTCGTTAAAGAATGCCTCCTTTTTGCTGGAAGTTAGGGCAAGCGCAGCTTGAAGCCAGCTGATTAATTGATTTCTTACCCTTCAAGGTGGGCCCAGAGCAGCGCCCACACCAAAAAGCACAGTCCACACAACTATGTTCTTCAACCTTCTGATTCTCAGTAAAATCTAAGAGGCTAAAAAAAGAGAAAAAATCAGTACCTTTTCTTGCTTGGGATGGTGGGGCTGCCCGGATTTGAACCGGAGTCTATAGAGCCCAAGTCTACAAGCCTAGACCAAGCTAGCCGACAGCCCCAAGCATGTTCAGTTGCCAAACTGATGCGTTGAGTTTTTAATAAAGTTTTCAATGGCTACTCAACAAAACAATTCTGGACTATGCCCGATTGATACAAAATTTTTTATTCTTTCGACGACATGTTAGCCGCATGGAAAAAGAGGGCAATTTGTTGATTATCAGGAAAGTCGATGAGGAAACGTTCGACGGTTTTTTCGGCTTAATTACGAGGCTTGCGGAGTTTGAGAAGTTGGCGCCGCCTGACGAAGACGCGAAGCTGCGGCTGCGGAGGGATTGCTTGGGGGATAAGCCCAGGTATAAGGCGTTCGTCGGGAAAGTCGGCGGCGAAACCGTCGCGTACGTGATTTACTTCTTCACTTACAGCAGCTTTCTTGCTTTGCCAACGCTCTACATCGAAGACATCTTCGTTCTCCAGGAGCACCGCGGGCGAGGGGTGGGACAGAAGATGTTTGACCATTGCAAAGCCATAGCCAAGCGCGAGGGATGCGGCAGGATCGAATTCACCGTGCTGAAGTGGAACAGGGCGGCGCAGGCGTTCTATGAGAAGAATGGGGCTAAACGGTTGGAGTGGTTCCTGTACCGTATGGTGAGGGAAGATTTCTGAAGTTGAACGGGTTTACGCCTCAAAACAGGTATAAATCGGTTGATACCTGAATTTTCAGCGAAAAACCTGCGAAAAGCATCGGCGAGCAAAACCTGCCTCAACCTGATTTAGGCTCCAAACACAAAAAACGACATGAAACAAGCCCTAACCTACCGCGAGGGAGGGGGGAGGGGGTCTACTATTTACATCAAAATTCCATTGTAAATATGGGTTCAGCCACGTTCCATCCGACAGGGGCACCCATTTAAGCCGCAAAAAAAAAGGGACGAAACCTACGCGTTAGCCTGTCTAACATAGGCTGAAGCACGCATCGCAGCCATCGCGCCTTCCCCCGCCGCCGTTATCACCTGCATTCCGCCGCAAGTGCAATCTCCAGCGGCGAACACCCCGTCCACACTCGTTTTCTGCTGCCTATCAACGATCAAACAGCCGGTGCGGTCAGTGGCTACCCCGGCGTTCTTCACGATAGCCGTCATGGGAACGCCGCCTAAAGAAACAAAAACGCCCTTCACGGGCAGCTCCACCTCACGTTTAGAATCAAACTCCAGAACCCTAACAGCCTTAACAACCTGTTCACCGACAACCCTCACAACTTGACCCCTCAACACCTCAACGTTAGACTTGCCTCTGAGCCTCTCCAGCAAAGCGCCCTCAAAGTCCAGTTCACGCTGCTCACTAACCAGCAGAACCCGCCTAGCCAAGTCAGCCAAAAACAACGCGTCAATCGCCGCCTCCTCCCCGTTACCCACAACCGCCACCTCCGCGTTCTTGAAAAGCGGACCGTCACACGTGACGCAGTAGCTGACCCCTCGCCCCACAAAATCGGTTTCACTCGCAACCAGCAGCTTCCGCCTCTGAGTCCCAGTCGCAATAATCAAAGACGACGCCTCATAACTCCGCCTACGCGACACAACACGCTTACACTCACCCTTCAAATCTAACCCCACAACCTCCTCACCATCGTTGATCTGCGCGTGAAAACGCAAAGCCTGCAAACGCATCTTCTCAACCAACTCACTGCCCCCAACCCCGAACTCGAAGCCTGGAAAATTCTCAATCTTCGGCGCCAACCACGCCCTGCCACCCACCACACCCGCCTCCAAAACCACAGTATTCAACCCAAGCCACGAAGAGTAGATCGCCGCGGTCAACCCGGCTGGTCCTCCGCCGACGATCAAAACGTCAATTTCTCGGTTTTCCTCCATCAACTTCGCGTCACCAAAAGAACCCAGTAAAAACCCATTAATTGAATTGGATGGGCTGAACAAATAGGTTTTGGATGCTGCTGCACAAGAAAAGAATCGGTGCTTATGAAAATTAAAAAGAAAAATTATGAGGGAAAGTTTTATTCTTCGCCTTCGGGACCGCCGGGCATTCCGCCGCCTGGTCCGCCTTTAGGCGATTTGGCTGTTATAACGTCGTCGATGCGCAGTATCATGGCTGCTGACTCGGCTGCTGACTTGATGGCTTGCTCTTTGACTACGATTGGTTCTATGACTCCGTTTTCGACGCTGTCTTGTAGTTTGCCTGTGAAGACGTTGATTCCAATGTTTTTTCCGTCGGCTGCGTCATGTCTTGAGCGTAGTTCGACGAGGATGTCTATTGGTTCGAGGCCTCCGTTTTCTGCGAGTGCTCTAGGGATTACTTCCATTGCGTCTGCGAATGCTTCAACGGCTAATTGTTCTCTTCCGCCCACTTTTGTTGCGTACTTGCGTAGTTCTTTAGCTACTTCGATTTCTACTGCTCCCCCGCCTGCGACGATTTTGTTGTTCTCCATCACGTCTGAGACCACGGATAGCGAGTCGATGATGGCTCGTTCTGCTTCGTCAACGGCGCGTTCGAGTCCTGCGCGGATGAGTATGGCTACGCTGTGTGGGTCTTTGCATTTTTCGACGAATATCATTTTGTCGTCGCCGATTTTGCGTTCCGTGACTGAGCCTGCCAAGCCGAGGTCTGCTGGTTTAAGGTCGTCTAGTTGGCTGATTATGCGCCCGCCTGTTGCCCTTGCAAGTTTTTCCATGTCTGACTCTTTCACGCGTCTTGCAGCCATTATGCCTGCTTTAGCTAGGAAGTGCTGGACCATGTCGTCGATGCCTTTCTGGCAGAACACTACGTCTGCGCCTGAAGCCTTCACTTTCGTAACCATCTTCTGCATCATATCGCTTTCCTGATCAAGGAAGGCTTTCATCTGTGACGGGTCTTTGATGCGGATTTCCGCGCTGATCTCGGTTTTCTCGATTTCGAGGGCTGAGTCTAAGAGGAGGATTTTCGCGTTTTCTTTTGTTTTAGGCATGCCTGGGTTGACGACTTCTTTGTCGATGATTATGCCTTGAATCAGTTGAGTTTCAAGGAGACTTTTACCTGTTTTCTTGACGAGTTGGATGTTGTCTATGTCAGCGATGGTTTTGTCGCCGCGTTTCTCCGCGATCTGCCCGACTGCGTCTATGGATATTTCGGCTAGGTGTTCTTTCGCTGAGCCCAGTGATTTGCTGCTCATCGAGGTTAATGCAACTTTGAGGAGTGTTTGGCGGTCGTTTACGTCAAGCGGAATAGCTATTTTGTTTATGATTTCGATGGCTTTCTGGCTGGCTTTTCTGTAGCCGCTGACCAGGATGATTGGGTGGATGTTTTGGTCAAGGAGTTCTTCGGCTTTTTTGAGGAGTTCGCTGGCGAGGACTACTGCGGTTGTTGTTCCGTCGCCTACCATGTCGTCTTGTGTTTTGGCGATTTCAACCATCATTTTGGCTGCTGGGTGTTCGACGTCGATTTCTTTGAGTATTGCGGCGCCGTCGTTTGTTATTGTGATGTCGCCTAGGCTGTCGATGAGCATTTTGTCCATGCCTCTTGGGCCTAGTGTGGTTTTTAGTACTTCGCCGATGACTCTTGCGGCCATGATGTTGTTTCTTTGGGCTTCTTTGCCTCTTGAACGGGTTGTTCCTTCTTTAAGTATGAGGACTGGCTGTCCTGAACCTGTTGTTGTTAAATACGCCATATGTTACACCATCTTAATAGAACATGTTTTTACTATATCGGAAATAAGCAAAAAGTCAACGGAAATATAAACTTTTAGCTTCGAAAACTGGCGGTTTCGGATTTTTCCTGCTGGGTTCCGCGCGGTTTTTTTGGGTTTGGTGTTTTGGTTTTTCGGGTTGGTTTTTTCTGGTTTTAATTTTTAAGTTGCGACTTTTGCTACGAATAAGTTGCGACTTTCCGCCTTGGTGCTTTGTGTTCCGTGTTGCTTTTTTGGTTTGGGCTTGGCTTCTGCTTTTGCGTTGCGACTTTGCTATGGGCGGAATGCGACTTTCAATGTTGACTGTATGTTGACGTTATTGTCAGTTATTGTCGGATATGGGCGGGTGGTTTTCTGGGCGGCAGGTTTGGGTTTGGTTGGGTTTTGGTTCCAGCTTGGTTTGAAGCTTTTTGGATGCTGCATCTTTTGGTTTGGATGAAAGGGTTGGGTTGAGTCGTGCGCGGGCATCTGTATATTTGTAATTATACAAATTTGAATTATACAGTTGAGTCAGGCTTCTTTTGGTCATCTTCGTCTTCTTCGTGCCTCATCTTGTCAAGTTCCTTTTTCACTTCTTCGACGGTGGCATCGTCTGAAAATGCGCCTGCCATGTCCCAAAACGAGTTCATTGGCTTCAGCAGAATGCCGTCTTTCTTTTCGATAATACGAAAACAAGTCTGGTCTTTGATTTTGTACTTTTCGCGAAGCCAAACGGGAACGGTAAGCCGCCCCTTTTTCGCTACAATGACATGGCTTTTTTTCATAATTAATCACTAACCGTTAGATCCATGCCGTTTCGATTTCTTTGATCTGCTTGAAGTGCGGGTCGTCTGTGATGCAGACCGCCTTAAGCGCAAGTGCCGTGGCGGCAATCATGCTGTCTCCCATCGATAGGTTGTATTTGTGCCTCAGTTCGGCAGATGCTTGGGCTATTTTATAGTCAACAGGGATGACTTGAAAGTCCTCCTTCATTGTCGCGGCTCTTGTTTGGGCAACTTCGCGTCCTTGGCGAGCAAGAGAAGCGTTGTATACTTCATGGATCACTACAGTCGAAATGTATTTGTTTTTGATCCTTTTTTTCTCTTCGATTTTTCTTCTCTGATTCGGGTCTGTTGAGTAAAATAATTCGATGAAAAACCTGCTATCGTATGCTGCTTTATTCATTTTCGTGCCTCAGCTTGTCAAGTAACTTATTCATTTCTTCCACGGTTGCAAATTCTGAGCCCGAACCAATCATGTCCCATATTGTTTTTTTAGGCTTCATCAGTATGCCCTCTTTTGTGTCGATCACTGCGAGTTTTGTGCCTTCTTCAATTTTGTATTTTCTGCGTAGCTTCACGGGGATGGTTGTTTGCCCTTTTTTGGTTACGACCACTTCGGCTTCTGCAACTTGGCTTTCGACAACTTCAGTTTCCAACTTTAACGCCGTATTACTTTTTACATGTATTACTTTTAAGGCTTGCGGAATAATCTGCTAGTCGCCTTTGAGGGGTTGCGAAGGCTTTTTAGCGTAAAAGCCCCATTTAACCTCAGTGAACCCGTATGAGCTTGCTTGACGCATCAGACTTCATCATTCAAAAGAAAATCCTCAGCGCCCACGAACACTACGATTTTTTGGATCTGCAAGGCAACAAGCTGGCGGAAGCCGACGGCAACCTCATCCAAATCCCACCCAAATTCCAAATCAAAGACACTCACGACGCCGAGCTCATGCACCTGCAAGGCAAAACCCTCAGCCTACACCACGAATTCACCCTTTTCAGCCCAAGCGGCGAAACGCTGGGAACCCTAAAGAAGAAGGTTGCAACGTTCGGTCACCAGGAATACTGGGTGGAAAAAGACGGGCAAGAGTTCATGCGCATCTACGGAGACTTCACCGCACACGAATACCAAATGGAAACGGCTGGTCAATCCGTCGCCGCCGTCCACAGGAAATGGGTGTCGCTGCGAGACCAAATGGGAGTATCAATAACGGGAAACGTTGACCATAAAGTAGTTATTGGCGCGGTTATCGTGATAGAACACGTAGAAGTTACAGAAAAACAATCGTCTTCAAGTAACTTTAACGTAAGATTTTAGTTGCCTATTTTTTGCGTATGTTGCATTGGAGTACTTTGGGGCAGATTAGGCATTCGTCCTGTGTGAGCATTGTTTCTCCTGGCATGTGCAATAGGCTGCTGTAGTGGGCGCATTTGGCTGGGCTGTCGAAGACTGTTGGGTACTCGGTGGGCTTGACTTCGAGTATCTTGTTTTTTTCGGTTATCAGGGTGAGTTTGCTCATGCAGTAGGGGCAGGCGAAATGGGTTTGCCGCGGGATGACGGATGCGTCGGTTATGACGGTCGGCTTGTCGAATACTTTTTCGCATCCTTTGTAGGGGCATTTGAGTTTCTGCTCGTGCCCATGGAAAAGCTGCACGTCATTCGCCTCCCATGTTGATATCTATCGAATATAGCAATATTTAATAAACTTTATCGATTAACACCATGCCCCTCATAACAGCACAACACAAATACACCAACACTAAGGGGCGAACGATTTTTCCATTTAAAGGCACACAGTCCCCGCCTAATTCCACAAATGCAAAATCAAACAAGCTATTCGCTAATCTTTATTTTAGCAAGTGCCTCTGAATTATGCTATTTGTTCAACTTTTCACAACAATTATGAACAAATCTCAAACACCCTTATATCAATTGGCGACCCATTAGTATCAAAAAAGAATGGTGAAATAAATGGAAAAAACATCCCCAAAGAAACCAGCTCCGAAAGGAGAAATCCTGTACTTCCCGCACGTATAGGTGAAAAAGAATGATAGCGGAAACAAGTTTGCCCACGTTTGTGCTGTGCACAAGCTCGCTGACGGCAGCCTTCGCTTACTACAATTTCAAATACCGAAAGTTCACCAAAGAGAACCCAGCCTAACCCGACCCAGAGCAAGACACAAAGGAGTTGACCAGAAAAGAACAAAACGACAATGGAACCGAAACTTCAAAAGCCAATTCCTCACCCGCCCAAAAGGAATCTGGCTTCCCTTCTTTTTTTAGCAACTGTGAAATAAAATTTTTTAGGTAATTGGCAATATTGCTTTATCAAGAGAACACTATGTTGGGAATCGGTTTTAAAGAATTAAAGCTTAATTGTAAATGTGTCGTCTTATGTAAGGTTGAAAAATGGCAGGGAACAAAGTAAGGATGGCGATAGATCCATTCAAAACCGTGGAAAATGCGCTGGCACGTGCTGGGAAGTTAAATTTAGCTCAGACGATGGTTTCAGTCGATTACGATGATGAAGCCGATATTCTTTATGTAAAGTTCAGGCATGTAAAAACGATCGATAACAAGTCGCTTGACGATAAAGGGCTTGTAATAGCTTCGTTAGATGAACGCGGGAAGATTGCGGGATTGATGATAATGGAAGCCTCGAAATTTTCTGAAGAGTGCCGCAACTAAATCCACGAACAAAATATATAGCATGGCTTATGTTAAAGAAGTAATTTTTTTATGGTGTGGCGATAAACTTATATGGATTGTATACGTATTTTGATGATTGTATACAGGTGGCTTGTGTGGAAACAGAGGTCTTGTCTGTCAGAGTTAAAAAAAGCCTCAAACATGAAGCGGAAAGGATGGGTATTGATATAAAAGCCGCCGTAGAAGAGCGTCTTGAGGAACTTGTCGAGGAAAAGAAAGCCAAAGCCAAAAGACGTGCGGAAGAACTTAGAAAAATAATGCATGTCACTGAAGAAGAGTGGATACAAGACGTCAAAGAGACAAGGCAAGAAAACTAGATATCTACTGGATGCTTCAGCGCTATATCCTATGCTTGTTAGAGGAATCCCTTTTAACCCTGAAGAATGTGCAGTATCGTCGCTTACCGAATATGAAATTGGTAACACTCTATGGAAACAGAACAAAAAAAAAGAACTGGATGACCCAAAGCGAATAGCCACGATCTTCCAGGAAAGTCTCGCTGGATTAAACGAAATCTCCGTTGATTCCATCGCAAACGTTCTAACACTTGCCACGGAGAGAAACCTAACTTTCTACGATGCGTCATACGCTTACCTCGCCGAAAGAGAGGATATGAAGCTAGTTACCGAAGATGCTGATTTGATTAAGAAATGTAAATACGCTATTCACCTAAAAGAGATGGAGCTAACTTAGCTCGCTTGTTTGGTAAGTGATGGAGCCTCGAGCGGGCTTTGATCCCGCGGCCTGCTGCTTACGAGGCAGCCGCTCTACCAGACTGAGCCATCGAGGCACACTTCTTGTATTTGCTAATCAGTGAAACCCAAGTTTTTAAATGTTTTATCGCCGAAAACCCCGTGTTGAAAAGAAGCGCCGCACGCGGAAAAACGCGCGGGTCGCACGGATCTCAACGCACAGGTTGTTGATGATGATGAAGATGATGATGGAGCATTTTCCTGCTTCTCCGAAAACGCAAAGACCCGTGTGGAAACGGGTTCGCTTCATGCTCAGAACCCTCTTAAATTCAGCGAAGCGTCAATTTTAAAAGTCTTAAGCAGACTATCATAATGCAACGTTTTAGTTGAGGTGAAAATGTGGGCAGCGACAAAGCGGGAAGCAGCCCTTCGGGCAAGAGCGCAGGCATAGGTGAACGAAGAATAATCGACATAATCAACCGCCACCTTGAAGCCATGCCTAATCTGCCTGTCCCCTTCGGAGACGACGTAGCCGCCGTCAACATAGACCAGAAACAGGTCGCCGTGCTCAAAACCGACATGCTGGTGGGCAAAACCGACGTGCCGCCGAACATGAGCCTGTGGCAAGCCGCGCGGAAAGCAGTCGTCATGAACGTCAGCGACTTCGCTTCAAAAGGCGTCCAGCCGCAAGCAGCCCTCGTAGCGCTCGGGTTGCCAAGAGGCTTGATGCAGAAGGACATCGAAGAAATAGCGCGAGGCCTAAACGCGGGAGCACGAGAGTACGGCGCCTACGTCATAGGCGGTGACACAAGCGAAGCGTCAGACCTTACGATTTCAATCAGCCTGTACGGAACGGCAGAAAAAACAAGCCTCATGCTGCGCAGCGGAGCCAAACCAGGCGACGTGTTGGCTGTCACTGGGTTCTTCGGCAAACCAGCCGCTGGGTTACGCCTGCTGATGGATAACTGTTCAGCGTCTCCTCACCTGCGCGACGTTTTGCTGGCGGCGGTTTGCATGCCTAAAGCCCGGCTTAAAGAAGGGTTAGCCCTTAGCCGTTCAGGCGCGGCGTCGGCTTCTATCGATTCAAGCGACGGCTTAGCCTGGAGCCTACATGAAATCGCCAAAATGAGCGACGTGGGCTTCGTGCTCAACACGGTTCCCGTTTCAGACGAGGTCAAGCGGTTCGCGGAGTTCAACCATCTTGACCCGTTGGAGCTGGCGCTCTACGGCGGTGAAGAGTACGAGTTGGTTGTAACCGTTAAGCCTAACAGGTGGGTTGAAGCTGAAGCCGCGGTTGAAGCCGCAGGAGGATGCCTCTTGCCCATTGGGAAAGCCGCAAGGGACACTCAGATGCTTCTTGACGTTGACGGCGTGAAGCGCCCGATTGAAGCCCGAGGCTGGGAACACTTCAAAAGCAAGGCTTAGGCTTAACGCTGCCGATCCAGCAGGTAATTGACCACGGTTATGCAGGAAGCCGCCAGGTAAGGCTGTTTGCCCAGGCTGATTTTTTCGCCGAACCTAAGCGCGAACCGCTCCACGTTCCTTGGCAAGCCAACGTGGTCGCCCAACACAAAAACGGCGTCTTCGGCAAGTTCCAGTTCAGCCGCGTTTTCTCCGCCTTCCTCCAAAACGTACACCCGTCGGGTCTGCGCTTCGGCTTTAAGCAGCGCTTCAAAACTTGTCTTGTCGACGGTGATGCCTGGATGCGGTTTGCCAGCGATGACTTTTCTGAGGATGCGCTGCCAAGTGTCAACGTCTGTTCGCACGTCATACAGGCTTTCGCCGTCGATTTTTATGTGCAGCGGAGGCTTAGGCGGACCGTTCAAGACGGCGTGGAAGGCTACGTCTCTTCGGATGCCATGAGACAAAAAGAGGCTGGCAACGATACATTCGTAGGCTATGTCTAACCGTCCAGCGTCGTGCAGGCTCTGGAATGAAGAGTCAGTTTTTCCTAACCGCGAGAACAGCACGAATTGTCTTGGCAAAGCGGGTCATTCTACTCTACGCAAACCAGCTTTAAAGCACTTCCCAACCAAAGCAGGCTCAAGCTCCCGGCTTTACACAATCAGATGCAGTATCACAAGAACGTTGTTAGCCACGACGATGGCGAAGAACAAGACAATGGCGAAGTAGGCGGTTTTTAGCATTCTGACCGCGAAGTTGAACGAAGCAGACTTTTGGTCATGTGCCCGCATGAGTGTTTTCTGCGCCAAAATGAAAATCACGCCTATAGCAACAGTCATTGATAGTTTTAACGCCACAAAACCCCCAAGGTTGCTGCTAACCAGCCCCGCAATCACTGGATTGAACTCCTGTGCTCCGAAAAACAGGGTTCCGATAACCGTGGTTAAGCAGTCCATGGAACCCATAAAGATCAACAATAAACAGCTTGAAACGTAAATGCTTCTCTGCAAAACTATTTTTCTCCTTTTCAGAACAGAAAACTGCGGCAAAGTTTCTCGGGGCAAGCTCGGGTGAAAAAGTCAAAAGTTGCCAAAAACGGTTTTTTCAGCTTTCACGTTTGTTGTGAAAGCAAAGTTTTCAGGACTTTAACACCTTAAAACGTATTTATGTGTTCACTGCTTTGTTTGGTACAACAGGAAAGAAGGGATAGCTTAAAAACGCTACAAGCTTAAGCTTTAGCGCCCTAAATCAGCCCTAAATCAGGATCCTCTTGGTTATCCACGTGTGGCTGGCGCTTTTCTCCATGAACACGCTTATGTTGTTCTCCCCAATTCTCATGCAAAGCACCTTGAGGTCCCCGCCTTCAACCAAAACGCTTTCGACTTCTGCAACGTTTAACTGTTTAGCAATCTCCACGCCTGACTCACAAAGTTGATAAGACAAAACGGCGAACTGGCTTATTTTTTCAGGCTCAGGCAAATCCACCATGGCAGACGTGCTGCCTCTAAGAATGTAGCCTACAACACCCGTGAGTTTATGTATCTCAGCAAGACTTGCACCCAAACCCGCGAAAACAGAATCCTCCCCGCCGACAGAGGTTATGGCAACCACGTTAGCCACGGCGATTTCAGTTTGGCTTCTGCTTGCGTTCTGACTCAACGTTTTTTCTCCTTCTCCGTGGGGATTTCTGGTCTAACCATCACAAGTTTGCCTTCGCCTGTCCGCAGCATCTCCAGAATCTTTTCAGGAATCTGTATTACGCCCTTCTGGTTGCCCTCTGCCTCCTTCATGGGTTTAAAACGGCAGATAACGGCTTTACCCTCCAACGTTTCAACCCTCACCTGCGTGAGTTCCTTGTCACCGTAAAGGTCCCGCCACTTAGCCACGAGGTCAGCGTCAACCCGCACGACGTCTGAAGCCACAAGCAACCCCCCGATTTTCTCAACCATAAACTGATTCACAGGCGGCTTACGAAAATCCGCCTCGGAAGCTGCGGCGTCTAAGGTTTGCTCCATGAATGTTGGCTCTTCAGGCGGCTGAACGACCTCTTCAACACCTTTGAACTCGGGCTCTGCAGCATTCCCTGGCTGGTTGTCAGGTGATGCAGGGGCAATTTGATCCAGAAGCCTAATGACGGTTGGCACGATGACGCAGGTTAACGCCTTCACCATTTTTTCATCTGCCGCGCGAGACGAAACCGTCGCCACGTAACGGTTGTTTGCAAATGCCATGGTTAGTTTGCTTCCTACGCCCTGAATGGCTAAGGTTTCCACGCCGCCGATGACTTCCGCCTGAACCGCTATTTCGTTGAAGGCAGCGGCTATCTTTTTCACTTGGCTTTCAGTTATGATGTTTTCGTCGCAGGTTAAGACCTCACCGTTCTTCTTGAAAACCAAGGCTCTGTTAAACTCAGGACTTATGTTCTTGAACTCGCCTATGACTGCTTGCAACGCGGACGAAGCGGCTTCGGTCACTTTCTGCATCAGCCAGCCCAGACCAGGCTTAAGTTATCTTGAAGAGGATTCGCTGCGGGATGCCTTCGTCTTCCAGCACAAGGTACCTTAGACCCTCTGTGTCGCCAAGCTGATCCAGCCATTTCAACGCTTCACGGACCTTCTGCAAAACCAGCAGCCGTTCTTGGTAGCTGCGCACGACGGCCTCTATGGCGGTTAACTCGTGGAACGCGTTGGCGTCTAAGATGATGTTGAGTGTGCCAACGGTTATTTCGCTTGGGTTCTCCGAAGTGGCTTTTTTACCGGCAAGCTTCATAACGACCTCGCGGACCTTCTTTGATTTCTCCGCCAGCGTGCGGATCTCGTCTAGGCGCCGCAGGTACTCGCCGAGGACGCTTTTGGTTTCAGACAGGTCTTTGTCTAAGGCGTCAGCTATCGCCTGTGCCGAATTGTACTCTTGTATTTGTGTTACCATGTTTTTGTACCCCCAATGAGGAAACTAAAGAGAAAAGGAAAAAAGTGGTGATGCAAGTTCACCTTACCCCCGAAACATTCCAAAGTCTAAGATTGCTGGAATTTAAGCGGATGGTTGGCCCGTGTATGTGTAGCTAGTGGTTAGTGTATTGCCTTTTGCAGTTTGCAGCTTTATCGTGTATTGAGCAGTGTTTGAGAATGTAAATGAACCACTGAAACCAACTGTCAATGTTGCAGAGGCGCCTTTGGCAATAATCCATGGCGCTGTTCCAGTTGAGTTACTTATTGTAGCAGCGTTTCCATCGATAGTCGCACTGCTTATGGTCACTGAAGAACCGCCGGTGTTCTGAATCGTACAAACAACAGAACTATCTGACGCCCATGCAACGTTCGTTATAGATGCTTGCTCCGCGTTACCCATGAAACCAATGGTTAATGCTCCCATCCATGCTGCGACGACGACGCTAACTGCGACTGTGACGGCGATGAGTATGATTGTTGCGATTACGGGGCTTAGTGCTTTTGCATTTTTCCTAAATTTCCTGTAGCTTATTTTTATTTTTGTTTACCCTCCTTTGGGTTTCTGAATATACGTTCCGCCCATAACCTTAATAAATATTATGACTTGATACACAATATTATAGATATGTTGAACTCATCTACAACAAATCCGTCGCCTAGTCAATCTCTCCATTATCGATTAAACCGGTTTTTGTTGTTGTTCTGGAAAAAGATAAAGAGCGAAAACAAAAAACTCTGTGGAGTGTGAATTTAAGCGTCGAGTTCGTCGAAAAATCCGAGAAGAAGCTTGGCTACTTTTTCGCCGAGTTCGGTTTTCAGGTAGTACTTTTTGAGCGGGTCGATGCGTTCGCTCTTCGCTAAGCCCAGCGATTCGATCTCGATCATTCTTGCCCTGAACGTTCCGTCGCTTAGAGTCAGCTTGTTTTTGCGCATGAAGTCCTTTGCTTCCTTCCATTTGCCGCGTCCAGCGTAGAGCAGCAGGAGGCAGTCGATGGCGTGGTCTTTTTCAAGCATCGTTTTGACGGCGGACAGTTTCTGGTCGGTGAGAACATGCTTAATCTTCTCATCTTCATTCTTCCCCATTTTTTTAAACACCTTTTTATCCTTTCATTTGTTGTTAAACCAAGATTTAGCGTCTTGTGCTTTTAAACCATATTACGAAACGTGAAACATATCTGCAGACGCTTTCCTTCCGAAAACATATATAGTGTCACTTGCTTATAAATTGTATCAAGGGGGCAAGAAAATGATTTCAGGTTAAACATTCGGGTGTGAAATGGAATTGAAATCAATAAAGCTTTGGGGTTTTTTGGGTTTTGCTGGTTTGTGTGGGTGCGGTTTGGTTTTTTTCGGGTTGTTTGTTGGTGAAGGGTAGGTTTGGCAGCGGTAAATTTAACTAATCAAGGTTGCAAATCATCATTCCACAGAGGCGCATTGAGTGTCGGCGAACGGTGAGTATGAAGTTCCAACTTGGAATCAGGTGTACGAGATGCTGCTGAACCAGGCTCAGAGGATTCAGGGTGACGGCTTCAAACCCGACATTATCGTGGGCATCGCGCGGGGTGGGCTGGTGCCGTCGCGCATTCTGGCTGATCTTTTGGAAACGCGGGACTTCGCGATAATCACCATCGAGTACTACGTCGGCATCGGCCAGACGAGGAAGGAGCCCGTGTTGAAACAGTGCCTTCACACGCAGCTCACCGACAAGAAGGTTCTGCTTGTGGATGACGTTTCGGACGGCGGCAGAAGCCTGCAGCTTGCGAAGAAGCATCTGGAGCAGCAGGGAGCCGAGGAGATAAAGATAGCTACCATCTACTGCAAGCCCGGCACCATAACGTTGCCCGACTATTTTGAGAAGCAGACGAGCCGCTGGATCGTTTTTCCGTGGGAAGCTAGGGAAACCATGACTAGGATAATGCAGAGAGCCGACGGCAAACGCGCCGTGAACAAGGAAATCGAGAATGTCGTGAGGGCAGGCTTACCTAGGCAACTGGCTGAGAAACTGCTCCGCAATGGCGGCGAGAGCCCGTAATGCTGCAACGCATAGGTGAGTACGGCAAGTGCGTGGAGATAGCTGGGTTTAGAGGCGTGAAGTTTTCCGAGGCGGAAGCTTTCCTGAAAAAGTACCGTGAAGAAACCCACGTGAACTTGGAGCTGCAGTTCTTCGACGCCCGCTTAGTCGCGACCAGCAGGCACCTTTACTTCGCCGCTTTGAACGCGCTGCAGGCCTTCGCGAACAAGACGAACATTTCCAAAAGCTTGGCGGTTGAGACGATGCTTTACGCTTCCGCCCAGCGGCAGATCCAGAAGGCCATCCGACGCTGCGGCATCAAACCCCAAACCACCATTATGGCGGCTCTGATAATCGGCGAAAACCCCGTGGAAATCAAGTCCGTGCATGAGGCGATCAAGGTTTGCGTCGGCATGGTGCCCGATGAAACCGTGCTGGAAATGAGTAGGGCGAAGGCTGAAGAAATTATGGAAGCCTTCCAAATCAAGGCTGAAGAAGTCAATGCCGTGATAAAAGACGGAAACCTAGACGCGGCTGTGGTCAGCCTAGTCGTTGAGCGCGTTGCCCTTCTTGCGACCCAGCTGTGAGCCTAAAGCATTTTCTCTTTCATTATAGACAGGACGTCGCTGGGTTTAAGCAGTGAAATACCCGTAAGGGCGCCAAGAACCTCGATTTGCAGGATGCGGTCGGGTTTTTCCATGTCTGCTTTGCGTTTGACGTCTGAAGCGGCTGCCTCGATGATGTCTTGCGAGTGCAACGTCGTGAAGCGTTTTTCAACCGTAACCCTGAAGGATTCCTCTTCACCGATTCTGGCTGCTAATTCTTGGGTTACCCGTTTAATCTCTTCCAAGTCCGTGGGTACGACCCGTTCGATGGGCACGATGCGTAGGGCGTAGCGGAACTCGTAGGGGCGCTCTTTTAGGATGGCGCGGAATTTTTCTATAACTTCGAACGGGTTCAAGGAGGTTTTGCCGACGATTAAACCGCGGATTTTGGTCTTGCTCGTCTGCGCCTCAGCGTCCCCTAACTCTTCTTTAAGCAAGTAGAACAGCTCGTTGCACATCGGGCGCTCGTTGCCCCGTGAAGTCGTCGCTACAAGGTTAAAGCCGCTAATCATAACGGGTCTCTCAGAAGTGAAAATGTTGACAGGTTATTTCTGCCTTTAGCTTCTCATCTCCGCGGGTTTAGGCGGCTAGTATTTGTGGTTGATTTTGGTCACAAATACTAGACCCTCTCCCTCGTCGGGTTTTTATTTTTTCGTACCCGCTACCCCTACGGTTTTCTAGATGATCCAAATAGCCACATCTATAGAAGCCAAATAGGCACAAAAACTGCATGTCGCTTTAAGTTTCTCGAAACCTTCCACATCAAATTTTTCTTCACTCACAAAATCACCTCATTACAACAAATTATTTTTTGTAGTCACGAAACGCGCAATATGCTTATTAGACGCGCCCGATGCCTTTGCTCCATCCAGATCCATCGAGGGGTTCGAACCAAAGATGAACCGAAAAGGAGTTTCCTATGATGTTGGACGGGTAATGATGGGAAGCCAATGGCGTCCCAAATTCGACCCCAAACAAGTACACCGTGAACTTGAAATAATCAAAAACGACCTCCACTGCAACACCGTGAGAATATGCGGCTTAGACCTGAAGCGGCTTGAGATTGCCGCCGAAGATGCTCTAAATCAGGGGCTGGAGGTTTGGCTGTCGCCTGAGATGTGGGACAAGCCCCAGGAAGAAACCATCGCGTACCTCAAGGATGCGGCGGAGTTTGCGGAAGGCCTGCGCGAAAAATTCCCAAGGAAAGTGATCCTCAGTGTTGCCTCGGAGGCGACGCTTTTTAATCAAGGCATCGTTGAAGGGAAGAATTTCATGCAGAGAATGAATAACCCTTCATTTTGGATGGACATCCAATCGGGGAAACACAATGAACCGCTTAACGCCTTCCTAGCCAAGGCATGCCGTGCTGTCAGGCAAACCTTCAAGGGTAAAATAACATATTTTTCAGTCCCATTTGAAAAGGTTGATTGGAGTCTATTCGATTTTGTCGGCGTTGACCTTTATCGAGACGCTAGGATAAAGAGTATTTTTGACAAAATGGCCAATGGTTACCTTGTTTACAAAAAGCCCGTTATAATTGGCGAGTTCGGTTGCTGCAATTACCGGGGGGCAGATTTGCTGGGAGCAAATGGCTTCATCGTAGTGTATGGCATGATGAACGATTATCTTGGGGGAAAATTAACTGTGCCCACACCGTTTGCGGAAATGCTCAAACTCATTCCGAAGGTCGATGGCCACTATGTTCGCGATGAAAACGTACAGGCGAAGGAAATTGTTGAAGAACTCGCTATCTTTGATTCCGCTGGTATGGATGGGGCGTTTGTCTTCACGTTTGTTTCCCCTACTTCGGCATACAACGATGATCCAAGGTTTGACTTGGACTTGGGCAGTTTCAGCCTCGTGAAAAGCTACCCCGAGAAAGATACATTCAAACAGATCGTTTCGGAAAGCGCAAAACAGGCAAAGGAACTAGGCATAGACGCAGCGCCAGACCTGTCAGATAAGTTCGCCAACGTAATCGGCAAACACGGAAGCACCTATCCTGATATGCCCTGGGAACCCAAAGAATCCTTCAAAGCCGTAGCAGATTACTATGCCAATCATGAAGGTAGATGACTACAATGAACCGTAAAGGTGTCAGCTATGATGTCGGGCGAGTAATGGGAATTAATTGGCGCCCTCACTTTGAGATCAAAATTGTTCACCGCGAGCTCGAGATTATCAAGCGGGATCTACACTGCAACGCCGTTAGAATCCACGGGCTCAACCTCGACCGTTTAAAGTTGGCCACTGAAGCCGCCTTAGAGCAGGATTTAGAAGTTTGGTTATCTCCTGAAATGTGGGATAAAAGCCCCGAGAAAACGCTCCGATACACCGTTAAGGCTGCAACTATGGCCGAGCAGTTACGTAAACGTTATTCTGACCGGCTGGTTTTCAGTGTTGGATCTGAGTTGACTTTGTTTATGCAGGGAATAATTCCAGGAAAAAACCTGCCTTCAAGGGTAAAGAATCCCGATTTCAGGGCTAAAATAAAAGCCGGTGAACATAACAAACCCCTAAATGAGTATCTTGCAAAGGTCAACAAGGCTGTGCGAGAGGTTTTTCATGGCAAAGTAGCCTATGCCTCTTTGGTTTGGGAGGCAGTGGATTGGAGCTTGTTTGATTTTGTGGGCGTAGATTATTACCGCATTAGCCGCATAGAAGACAAATATGTTGAAATGCTTAAGCCGTCTTTTTCTCACGGAAAGCCAGTCGTTAATACGGAGTTTGGCTATGCTACCTGCCATGAGGGAATGGGCTCTGAAGGCTTCCTAAGTTCATCAGGTCTAGGTCCAGGCATTATCGATAATAAATCCCTGTTTTTGCATGCACTGCCTGTGTTAGGCAGGTTTGTGCGTCCACATCTGAAAGGCAATCATGTGCGCGATGAGCAGTGGCAAGCAGACAAATTAATCGAAACATTAGCTATTCTTGATAATGCAGGCGTTGACGGAGCTTTCATCTTCGAATTCATGTCGCAAATCAAACCTTATGATGATAACCCAAAATTTGACCTTGACATGGCAAGCTCCAGTCTAGTAAAATATTACGATGACGGAAAGCACGGCACAACCTACCCCGATATGACTTGGGAACCAAAAGAATCCTTCAGGGCGGTCGCAGGTTACTACGCGAAACCAGCTTAATTGTGCCTTTCTGCGCGCGCGCTCATTAACTTTAAAACACCACGTACATCCAAGAAGCCTAGAACGTGAATAGTAACTTAACCTTAAGAAACCCGAAAAAAGGAAAAATGTTTTAGAAGATGCTTGTTGCGACTGACTGAGCTTCGCGCTGATGTCGTTTGCAATAGTGCCTTTCTGCCCGTTCTTCACGCTATAAGCCGTTAAGACTAACCTTAATTTGAAAATCGCTGTTGCTCAACCGCCAAGGTACTTTTCAAATAGCCTGTTCTGACTGGAACACGTGTTTGCAGTAGCCAAAATATTCTGAGCAACATTCATCATAGCCTGCCCAACAGCCTCCGGATACTGCTCACAAAGACAATCAAAGCATCGGCTCAGCGCATCAAAATTTGACAAATTAACCTGAACAGAAATACTCATTCCTTTCCCCCCGATGCTACAACCGTCGGGTCCACGCGCGACGTTTTGTCCCGCTTTCTTCAAGTATTTAAAGACCTAGCGACCAATGGATATCCAGTAGGTGAAAAATTTGAGGTATGGAACGATTGTTGGCAGAATTGGCATTATTCTTCTTTTTACCGGAATTGTTATTGCTTTGGTTAGTAAATTCAAGCATTTCAATCGTTTAAGCAGCAGCATGGTCACCTATATTTGGGTAGGACTAATCATTGGTGGGGCTATTTTGTCAATTGTTTTTGTTATTGACTTTGCGTTAAAAGAACGAAGCACTACGAGCGTTCAGCATGTTTAAATAATTTGCCTGAAAGAGTAGGCTAAGGCATGAAATATGAGAAAACGCATGGTAACGATAGGTTTAGTTTTATTAATCATAGGAATTGCATTTCTTGCGTCCGGAGTAATTAATCTTCGAGGATCCACAAGTACAATAAAAGTTTTTAATCAGCCGAGCACAGGCGAATATGTTTCTAGCGAGATTCTTTTGAACGCATCCTCATCAATCATTGTAAGATCTCCTCCGTCAGTTGGGGGATTAATTCCTGCTCAAGACATAAATTTGGTCAATTCAACCAATCTCAGCTCATATGCCCTCTCTAGTAGCTCATCTGTGGCTGGAACCGAAGCCTACACTTCAATCACAGGCAATTATTACTACGTGATCTTTTCCTCTACTCAACCAAACGCAAGATTAGCGATTACCAGTGGGTCGCTTGGAACAACAGCTGCATTAGGGTTGCTAACACTTGCAGGCATAGTCTTCATCATTATTGGAATTATTCTTGCAATTCTAGGAGCATTCCGAAAGCCCAAGAGCCAACGGAAAAAAGATGAATATGAATACAAGTATCCCACGCCTACTTAAAACCTAAATCGCAGTCTCTTAAGCCATTTTCGTTACCCCTATGCTCCGTTTTTGTAAGTCACAACCCAAGTGCTAAATCCCGTCTTAAACTTCTGGTTTACCGCCCGGAGAAGACGAAACGAAAAGTCAAAAATCGTTTTGCTTTGTTTTTGGGTCAGCGTTATTTGACGATTTCTCACAGCGTAGGGCTCGAAGCCGTCGCCTCACATCATCCCGCCATAAAAATGGGTTCAACAGAAATTTATCTATTGTGATAGAAACGCCGCTTTGCTTCGTTTGCGATCCAGTTTGCCCGCCGCTCGTGTCGGGGCGGCACATGCTCGTAAAGCCTAATAGTCAGACTTAATTTGTTACTCAAATAGAGGATAGCCATGGTGGAGATTAGATGTTTCGGCGAATCTGACTTGCCAGTTCTCATGGAAATGCTGAAACAGCCGTCCAGCGAACAAAGGCTTCCTTACACACACTACTACAACGGCGACTTTCTCTGCTGGCTTCATGAACGCGGGATTGAAGTCTTAATGGCTGAGGTCGACGGCAAAGTGGTCGGTTCCGTAGCTTACAACGACGGCTACTGGGGCGAAGAAATCGAGTGGCTACTCTCCGACCAAGGCGGCGACAGAAGATTCGTTGAGGACGCGCTTGTCGAAGAAGCTGAGAAGTTTGTGAAGCGCGGAGCGGTTTTTATCGCCGTCGCCGCTGGAAGCCCAAAGATAGCCGATTGGACGAGGCGCGGGTACTTCCTAAATGGCGGACTAAACTTGATGGTTGCGAGCCTTGCGGAGCCAAAAGTCATCACTAAAATCCCCGGCGGCGTTGTGCTGCGGAGCCTGAAGCCGGAGGAGGAGGACAAGTTTATTGAACTTGTGAACTCTGCGTTTGGATGGAAACGAGTAAAAATCGGGGACACCCAAAAGTGGAAAATCACTAGCCCGCCCTTCGACGAGGAATGGATAAGGGTGGCTGAGGTGGACGGCAAACTGGTTTCTGTGGTTGTGGCAAAACCCGATGTGGGCTACAACGTGTACTTCAACGCAAAACGCGGCTATCTGGGTCCAGCGGCAACGCTTGAAGAACAGCGTAGGAAAAACTTGGCGTCTGCATTGACCCTGGACGCGATGAATTTTCTGTCGAAGCAAGGCATGGATTCGGTGTGCCTGTTCACTTCTGAATCGAACACCGCTTCTACGGGACTACTTGAAAAAATCGGGTTTAGAGTTGAGATCAACTGGAAGTTCATGCGCAAACAGTTCTGACCTTGGGTTTGGGCGCTTCGCCTTCGTTTTGGGCTTCTTTTTAAGGAAAAAAAGGCTGCTGCCGTTGTTTCTTAGGTGAGTTGGTTTACGAAGTCTTGAGCTCGGCTGTTGAGGTTTTCGCTCTGACCGATTTTCACGACCACGGCGTTTGCGAGGGTGCCACTGCCCGTGAGGGTTGAAACTGAGTTTCTCATCGTCGAAACGGTGCTGGGTGTTGACGCGAAGTCGCCGCTGCCGAAAACGCCGACCTTAACGCCTGCAACGGGTTTGAGGTTGTTTAGGTAGCTTTTAACCGAAGCGGTTAGTGAGTCTCCGTAGACTGGACCGCCGACAACTATGATTCCGTAGCCTGTTGTGTGTGCCGCGGCTGAGCTTTTTATGCCTGCCAAGGTAACGGTGTAGCCGCTTGCTTGCAGGTCACTTGCAACCTTGTTCGCCACGCCCTTGGCAGCCCCCGACAATCCAGGGTCGTATACGACGATGGCTTTCCCAAGTGGAGTGCCTGTTGGCGTGAGAGTTTGCGATGAGGTCGCGGTGTAGGCAGCTACATCAAGAAACACAATCGATCCTAAAACAACGCCTAAAATTATTAAGACGGCTAAGACGGAGAGTATTATCTTGGACCTTTTTCTCATTTCAACCCCTCTACAGTTATTCTGTGTTCGTTGCTATATAAGATAATTCATGGGTTTAACTCATCTGGCGGAGAATTTAGGTGGAAAAACAGTGCATTAATCATGTTTAACCCTGAAGTTTCATCAGGTATTAACGACATTTGACGAATCTAAACGTTTAAACTGATGCGAGGGTAGGGTAGCTTATGTGTCTTGTTTGGAGGTGAAAAAGAGATATGATATTCGAAGAGGAAGATGAATGGGAAGAAGGCGAGGACGAAGAGTGGGAAGAAGAAGAATGGTAAGCTAAAGCCTTTAGACTGAACTTTTTATTATTTTTCTTTCGTTAAATCCTGTTCTTAGGAAACGTTTGAGGTTAAATTTTTGAACCCCATAAAGCAACTGTTATTTGATTTTGGCTGGTTTACTTTAATGGCTTATTCATGCGTAATGTTTAAACGTATATACCGACTGTATGTATTTCGAGGATTATGGAAGAAATAATCATAAAACAACCAGTTAAGGAACAATCAGTAATTTCCGTAAAGATTCCTAAAAAATTGAAGAATGAAATGAAGCAGATTGACGTTAACTGGAGCGAATACATCCGACAATGCATCCAAAAGAAAATCAGCCAACAAAAAATGAAAGAAGCATCCGATAAGCTTGATGAAATACGGAAACGCACGGAGCCAACATCTAACGAAGAAATTGTTTCTTGGATTCGAGAAGATAGGGAGCGATAAGCGTTACGCCTTTTTTCGTGTTGGACGCCTGCGTTGTTTTGAAATGGTTTTTGCTTGATGAGCCCTATAAAGAAAAGGCGGACATACTAAAGCAGGATATGATGTCTGAAAAAGTAAAATTGTTTGCCCCTTCGTTTATGTTACAAGAAGTTACAAATTCCTTATGGAAAGCGATAAAACTAAAAAGAATAACCAAAGAAGACGCAACAGAAGCCCTAAAAAATTTGGACGACTTGCCAATTAATTTTTACGAATTTAACTGGGCAGAGGCTTCTGATGAACTGGCAATAGTAAGCAAACTGGACTTGGCAGTTTATGATGTAGCCTATCTTTTCCTTTCTGAAAAAATGAACGCCAAATTAATTACTTCAGACGATAAAATGTACCAAAAAGCCAAACTGAATTTCAAACTACTTCACCTCAAAGATTACATGTAGGAACCTATTTTTGGTTTTTAAATTTATAACTTAGTTGTTACCTTCATAGTGAGAGTTCAGCTATGACGCGAATTGCCGTACTTGACCAAGACAAATGCAAAGTCAAAAAATGCAGCCAGGTCTGCGTAAGCTTCTGCCCGATGGTGCGCAGCAGAGTGGAAGCCATAAGAGTTGAGGGAAACAAAGCCGTCATATCTGAGGCTCTTTGCAGCGGCTGCGGCATCTGCGTCAAAAAATGCCCCTTCAAAGCCATCAGCATCGTCAACTTGCCCGACGAACTGGAGAAAGACTGCAGCCACCGCTTCAGCGAAAACAGCTTCAAACTTTTCCGTTTACCGATGCCTGCGCCAGGCACCGTGCTGGGTTTGCTTGGGCAGAACGGCATAGGAAAAACCACCACCCTCAAAGTTTTCAGTGGCGAAATTAAGCCTAACCTCGGCAGGTTCAACGACCCGCCAGACTGGCCTGAACTTATTCAGTATTACCGCGGCTCAAGCCTTCAGGATTACTTTCAGAAGATGAGCGAAAAAAAACTCAAGGTCAGCAGCAAACCCCAGTACGTTGACAAAATCCCTAAGGCGGTCAGCGGCAAAGTTGGGGATCTGCTTGAAAAGGTTGATGAGAGAAAACAGCTGGGCGCCATCGCCGAGGAGCTTGAGCTGAAGAAAGTGTGGGACAGACCCCTCGATGTTCTCAGCGGCGGGGAACTTCAGCGGGTGGCGGTTGCTGCCGCGCTTAGCCGAGAAGCAGATGTTTACCTTTTCGATGAGCCGTCAAGCTACCTTGACGTGAAGCAGAGGCTTGTCGTCGCCCGCGCCATACGTAGCCTCAAGGAACAACAGAAAACAATCGTCGTCGCCGAGCACGACTTAGCCATAATCGATTACCTATCCGACCAGATCTGCCTCTTCTACGGTGAACCAAGCGTCTACGGCGTTGTCTCGCACGTGCACGGTGTCAGAACTGGCATAAACATTTACCTGCAAGGCTTCATCCCAGACGAGAACATAATGTTCCGAAGGGAAGCCATCGTTTTCCACGAGAAGCCGCCGACGGCAGGCTCAAACGTGGGCGAACCGCTCTTGAAATGGGATCGAATAGAAAAATCCTTCAAAGAATTCAAACTTACCGTCGAGCCGGGCGAAATCAAGATCGGCGAAATCGTTGGCATTTTGGGTCCTAACGGCATCGGAAAAACGACGTTTGTCAAGATTCTTGCTGGCGTTGAGGAAACTGATGATAAACGGAAGCTCGGCGAGTTAACCGTCAGCTACAAGCCTCAGTACATCGCGCCTGACTACGCGGGCACGGTTCAGGAGCTGCTCATGAGCGTCGCCAAAGATAACTTCACGTCCAGCTGGTACAAAACCGAGATTGCCCAGCCGATGAGGCTTCAGGTCTTGATGGACCGAAACGTGATGGAGCTAAGCGGTGGGGAACTGCAGAAAGTCGCCATCGCCGCCTGTCTGAGCCGCAAAGCCGACCTGTTTCTGCTTGACGAGCCCAGCGCCTACTTGGACGTTGAAGAACGCTTGAACATGGCTAAGACGCTGCGGCGTGTTGTTGAAGCCCACGGCATCCCAGCCTTCGTGGTTGAACACGACGTTGTAACACAGGACTTCATTGCAGACCGCCTGATGGTTTTCAACGGTGAACCAGGCGTAAGCGGCACGGCTTATCCTCCGACGAGCCTAAGGGAGGGCATGAACACTTTCCTGAAGGATATGGACGTCACGTTCCGCAGGGATTCTGTCACGCGGCGCCCCAGAGTGAACAAGGAGGACTCGCAGATGGATAAGTTCCAGAAAGGCATAGGCGAATACTACTACACCAAAACAACCAAGCCAGAAACCGCCAAAAAGTAACCCGCAAAACAGGGCGAACCTCAAAAAAAGACGCCTTAGCACACAACGAACGAGATTACATCTGATTTGACATTTTTAAGGCAAAAACAATCATTTACACGCGGCAGCCCTGAGCCAAAATCAAAGCTTTTCTTCTTCGGGTGCAGTTAACTTAAAGAACAAGCAGCAAATATACTAAGCACTCGAAAGGGAGAAAAAAGGGAAAAAGTGGTGTAAGCAGCAAGTGGCTCAAGCAACCTTCGAAAAGAAAACAGCAGTCGATTTTGTTTGCTTGTATAATCAAGGTTACTCAATTGCCGAACTTGCCCAGTTGTCAGGTATAACGTACACACCTGTAAGAAATATGCTTCTGAAAAATGGAGTAAAGCTTAGAACAAAGGAAGAAGCAGCAAAAAGCATGATAAATCGTCATCCTGAATGGAAAAATCAATTCTTGAAATACAAATTAAATCCTGAGAGCCGCTTGCTCTCGGAATCGAAGATCAAGTTACTTTTTTTTGTTTTTACTGAAGGATGTATACACAAACATAAAGTTCAATTTACGAATAATGAACCGATACTAAGAAACAGTTTCTCGCTTCTGATGAAAGAGGTGTACGGAGTTGATACGATGACGACAAATGGAAATGTCGCGTACATCAGTTCTAGAGAGATAGCTAAGGATCTAAGTGCCTACAATATTAAAAACGCGATTCCTGAGCGAATCATGTTTGAATTATTGAAATCGCAAGAGTTAACAAGGGAAGTTTTGAGAATATTCGCCGATACCGAAGGAGCGATAATTATTTCGGTACGCAAAGCCCCTCGAAACTGTACAGTTGGAGACCGCAGAGTTGTGTTAGCTTGTACTAATGACAACGTTAAGGCACAGCTTGTCCAGTTACTTGCGTCTATTGGAATAATAGGGCATGTTGGTCAAGTCGGAGTTCTAGTTATGGATGAAAGTTCTTTAAGAGAATTTGATAAACAGGTAGGCTTTTCGGCTGGAATCAAGGTTATCCGCAAGAAGGCTGGTTACGGTTTGTGGTATCATTATGAGAAAGCGTTATTGCTTAAGCTTGCTCTGCGGGTTTACGAAGAACAAAGAACTAAAGGTAATAGAGGAGCGCATTTAGGAGTTTTCATGAACTGCACGGATAAAGAGCAGGTTATTAAGATTCTAAATTCGTGGTATAATGAAGAAGGGGGGACAAGGCTTGGCACAAGCGACATTTGAAGAGATAAGTGCATCCGACTTTTTTCTACAGAAATAGGGACATCGCAGGCTTCACTAACCCGTCCAGGGCAATTTTCGCCGCAATCCGCGAGTTAGTCGAGAACTCTTTAGACGCTGCCGAAAGCCAAAAGATCCCGCCTGAAATTTACGTGCGACTTTCCTTTGAGGGAGAAGCCACCAAAGAAACCCAAATCTACAAGCTGCACGTCGAAGACAATGGCAGCGGAATCCAGCCTCGCTTCATACCGTCCGCTTTCGGGCAGGTGCTCTTCGGCAGCAAGTACAAGCTCAAGCAGACGCGAGGAACATTCGGTTTAGGCGGCAAAATGGCAGTTTTGTACGGGCAAATCACCACGCACCAACCAGCCTACGTTACTTCATCCACGGGTCAAGCGAAAATCTACAGCTTCAAGTTGATGATGGACATTCAGAGGAACCGCCCGATAATCCTTGACCGAAAAGTCATGATCAACAAGGAAAACTGGCGCGGAACCATCGTTGAATTCACCCTTGAAGGCGACTACCTCAGGGCGATGCCTAAAATCCTCGATTACTTCAAACAGACAGCCATGGTGAACCCGTACGCGAATTTGACGTTTGTCGACCCCAAAGGCAGGCTCTACAAGTTCACCCGAGCAACCTCCGAGATGCCTGAGCCGCCGAAAGAAACGTTGCCGCATCCATACGGCGTGGACGTGGAGTTGCTGCAGCGTCTCATAACGGTGACTAATTACACTAACATGGCTGATTTTTTGACGGGGCACTTCCACCGTGTCGGACCCATCACGGCGCTTAAATTCTTGATCTTCAGCGATTTAATCACATTCACATGCGCGGAGCACGGTAAAATTCCAAGTGACCAGATAAAATTGGTTGAAAACCGACCCGTCTGCCCCACCTGCGGCAAGGAAGCGCAGTCCAGCTCCAAGAATCCTAAACGGCTGTCCCATGAGGAAATTGTCCGTTTAATGCAGAACCTCAAGAAGTACAAGGATTTCCTGCCGCCTGACGCCAGCTGCCTTTCACCCTTAGGCGAGGAACTGCTAAAAGCAGGCGTTGAAAAAGAGTTAAGCCCAGAGTACCTTGTGGTTCACCAGCGCAAACCATCCACGTATGCGGGTCACCCATTCATCGTTGAAATGGCAATCGCCTACGGCGGCGGAGTGCCCAAGCGCGGCAGCTTCGTGATTTACCGTTTCGCAAACAAGATTCCCCTGCTTTACGATGAGGCAAGCGACGTTTCTTACCGTGTCATTTCAGCCATGAACTGGCGCCGCTACAAGGTCGCCCCAGACATGCCTATCGCCATCGTCATCCACATTTGCAGCACAAAAGTGCCTTACAAGACGGTGGGGAAAGAGTTCATCGCTGACCGCCCCGAAGTCCGCCGTGAAGAAGCCAACGCTTTACGCGAGGTTGCCCGTCAACTGCAGCATTTTCTGTCGCGGCAGGAGCACGTGCACATGGAGAAGAAGCGTCTGGGAATCTTCGGCAAGTACCTGCCTAAAATCGCGCAGTTCTCAGCAACGTTGGCTGGGCAGGAACGGGTTCCCGACGTCGATAAACTTTTGAAGAGTGTACAGAAGTATGGTGCAGAAGAAAGTTAAGATAATTGAAAAAAGAAACGAAGTGCTCGGCGGACTGAAAAAGTTCGGCGCTCAAATGTACAATCAGCTAGACGAAGGCGTTTTCCCAACCATCAACATGCCCAGCCGCGGCACCGACAACATCGCTTATGACGCGACTCTTCGCCAGTACATTCTGGGCGAAAAAAACGTCAGCCGAAGCGCCCGAAACATAAGGCACATCAAACCGTTCACTCAGCTAGCGTGGGCTGCGATGTTCAGCAACGAACTTACAAGCCAACGCAAAACCAGCACGCTCAGAGACGTCTACTACTCGGCGCAGGCTTACGACATGACCTTCACTGACCAGCAGGAATCAAACAACATCATCACCGACCTAGAAACATTAACAGGTTTCGCCCGAGAAGATTTTCATATTTTCCCTGAAGAAAGAAGCGCAATCTTCGGCGATTTAGACATCGGCTACACAGTTCCCGGTTACGAAGGAAAAACGTTGAATCTAACCAGCCACCCAGACGGCGTCTTGATTGGGCCAGCTTTAACTTCGTCCGAGCTCATTCACACCAGAGCCGACAAAGTCATCGCCATAGAGAAAGGCGCCCTGTTCACAAGGTTCATCGAAGAAAACGTGCATAACAAGCATCATGCCCTGCTGATTTCCTGCGGTGGACAAGCGCCAAGGCAAACCCGAAGCTTCATCCGACGCCTCCACGACGAACTCAACCTACCAGTGTACATCCTAACTGACGGCGACCCATGGGGAATGCACATCGCGCAAGTCATCATTTCAGGTTCAGCCAACGCGGCGCACCTCAGAGACCTTAACACGCCTGACGCCGTTTGGAGCGGGGTTTGGGCAAGCGACATAATCGAGTACAAGCTACCGACAGACCCGCTTGACGAAGTGGACATAAAACGCCTCTACGAGCTGCAGAAAGACCCAAGATACCAGACCGACCCTATCTGGCAAAAAGAAATCAAGCTGTTCCTGAAAATAAAAAGAAAGGCTGAACAGGAAGCTTTCAGCCGCTACGGTTTAACCTACATCGTTGACGAGTACTTGCCTACAAAACTAAAGAACTAAACGCTTACATCATCGGAGCAGCAGCTTTCTCTTCCGGGGGAGCCGCCATTTCAGGGGCGGGAGCAGCTGCCATTTCCTGCTTCTTTTCAGGCCAAATCCTCAATGTTGCCTCGTTGCTCTTCATGTCGGTCCATCCTTCGAGGCGAGCTTTAGTGTTGTTGAGCCAACTGAGCCTCGGCGAGTTCGTCATGTACATCACTTCGCCTGAGAAGTTGTTCTGTCTGCCAGCGCCCTTGCCGCTTACCATGATGACGTCGCCCTCCTGAGTCATCTCGACCGCGCGAAGTTCCCACTCGTTGGTGCCGTCCATCTTCATCTTGACGTCGGCGGTTTCAAGGTGGTTAGCCCGATACTTCCCTTTGACTTCTCCACTTGAATTGTACTGAATCAATGCGCCGTCAGGGTTGAACTCTTTTATGACAACAGCGTTGGTTCTCTCTTTAATTTCGGCTATCATGTCTTTCTTTTCCAATTAAGACACCACTTTAAGAAAATTCAATGAAACAGTTATTTATATGTGATTGTGCCGCTGCAGGAACACTGTTCTATCTAGAAAATGGGTAACACTAGAATTGTCAGAAACCCGATTGGCAAAAATACTGCGAAAATATCTTAAAAATAAAGAGGAAGGCTGAGCAAGAGGCTTTCAGCCGGTATGGTTTAACCTACATCGTTGACGGGTATTTGCCGACAAAGCTAATGAACTAAAGAGTCAAAGAGTTTACATCATTGGGGTCATAATCACTTCTGGACCCGAAATCATCTCTGGAGCAAACGTCATTTCCAGTTTCTTTTCCAGCCACACTCTCAATGTTGATTGATTGTTTTTCATGTCAGTGGAGCCTTCGACGCGCGCCTTGACGTTGTTGAGCCAACTGAGCCTCGGCGAGTTCGTCATGTACGTGAGTTCGCCCGTGAAGCTGTTCTGCCGCCCAGTGCCCTTCCCGCTTATCATTATCACGTCGCCTTCTTTGGTCATCTCCATCGCGCGGCTTTCCCATTCGCTGGTGCCGTCCATCTTCATCTTTACATCGGTAGTTTCAACGTGGTTAGCGTGGATTTTTCCTTTAGCTTCTCCATTTGAATTGTATTCTATCATTGCGCCGTCTGCACTGAATTCTTTTATGATGACAACGTCGGTTTTCATTTTGATTTCAGCCAGCATTTCCTTTTTTTCCATCAAAACACCAACTCAACTAAATCATGTTGACCATTTATCTCTATGTGACTGTACCGCATCAAGAACAAACCTTGGCGGGAAAATGAAAACTTAAGTTTGAATCGAAGCAATTCTAAGCATCGAATCAGATTTTTCAATCGATTAAACAACAAAAAGCTCAGCCGAAAAACCTCGAGTCACCTGCTGACCGAGAAGGAACGGTGACTGAGAACAAATGATTTATAATACACCCTCTTGCTTATGTAGCCATTAACACAGGGAGACAGGGCGAACAACATGAGTGAAGAAGGCGACACATTCTGGGTATCGCTTGCCGAGAAATTCTTCGGTCTAATCGTTTTACTAATCGGCGGAGTAATGCTTTATTTGACGGCTACAAGCACCGACGTTCTTGGAGCGTTCAGCCTATTTTTCGGCGTTGTAAGCTTCGTTTTGTTTGCCATCGGACTGTTCCTGCTGCTTGTCAGATCGACAGAATAGGGCTTTTCGCGGCTTTCTTCAACATGAAGAGTTAATTTGCAGGGTAAATCTTAACTTGCAGCTTGCGGCTGCGTCGACCAAGCGGTTGGCTGGAGCCTTCCACCATCATTTATAAACCCTAAAAAACATTACACTCTTGGATAATTTATAATGGAAGCGCCCCGTTATGCCCACACGCCAACCTATAGTTTGCGTCTTAGGACACGTAGACGCAGGCAAAACGTCACTTCTTGACGAACTGCGAAAAACCAGCGTGCAAGCGCGTGAAGCGGGCGGAATGACGCAGCACATCGGCGCCAGCTTTTTCCCTGTTGAAACGCTTGAGCAGCTTATTGGGCCTTTGCTGTCTAATTTTAAAACTGGTATCGAAATTCCTGGATTACTAATTGTGGATACGCCTGGGCATGAGGCTTTCACGAATCTGCGTCGCAGGGGCGGAAGTGTGGCTGACATTGCAATTCTTGTGATTGATGTTTTGAGAGGTTTTGAGGCGCAAACTTACGAGTGCATCGAAATTTTGAAGGCTCGCAAAACTCCTTTCCTCGTTGCCGTTAACAAGATTGACCGTATTCCAGGCTGGACCGCGCATCAGGGTATGCCTTTTTTGAAGTCTTACGCTTCCCAATCCAGCTTTGTACGTGAGGAACTGGATAATCGGCTGTACACCGTTATGGGCGAGTTTAGCCGCCAAGGTTTTAAGACTGACCGTTTTGACCATATTCGCGATTTCGCCGCTAACGTGGCTTTGGTGCCTACTAGCGCCCGAACTGGCGAGGGCTTATCCGAACTGGTGATGGTTCTGGTCGGGTTAACTCAGCAGTTTCTTAAGAAGCGGCTGCATACAACTGAGGGCGCGGCTAAGGGTTCAGTGTTGGAAGTTAAAGAGGAGCCTGGTTTAGGCTTAACTTTGAACACCATTATTTATGATGGCACGTTGCATAAGGATGATTTGATCGTTGTTGGTGGACGCAACGGAGCGATTTCGGCTCGTGTGCGGGCGATTTTGGTGCCTAAGCCGCTTGATGAGATGAGGGATCCAAGGGACAAGTTTACTTCGGTTGACTGTGTTTTTGCCAGTGCAGGTGTTAAAGTGGTTGCTCCTGATTTGGAGGGCGCCTTGGCTGGTGCGCCTTTGTTCGCGGTGCCGGCTGGTGAAGACCCTGCAAAGTACGCTAAGCTTATCACTGAGGAGATAGGCAGAATCAGGATTGCTAAGGAGATCGAGGGTGTCATCGTTAAGGCTGACACGCTTGGCTCGTTGGAGGCTATGGCGGAGATTTTGAAGGCTAACAAGGTGCAGGTGCGCATCGCTGACGTTGGCGACATCAGCAAGCGCGACGTGATTGAAGCATCCGTAGTTAAGACGCGTGAGCCATTAGTCGGCGCAATCTTGGCGTTTGGCGTTAAAACATTGCCCGACGCTGCGGAAGAAGCTGAGCATAATGGTATCCCCATCTTTAACCAGCCCATCATTTACAACCTGATTGACGCGTATTTGCAGTGGGCTAAAAACAAGCGTGAAACGAAGAGCGAGGCGGAGTTTGAGGCGCTGGTTAAGCCGGGCAAAGTCACGGTTTTGCCGAACTGTATTTTCCATAGGGCTAAGCCGTTAGTTGTCGGTGTGGAAGTTTTAGGCGGACGATTAAAGCCGAAATATGGACTTATCCGCAAAGAGGACGGCAGCGACCTGGGCGAGGTTGACCAGATTCAGGACCAAGGCAAAGCCATACCTGAAGCTAAGGTGGGCATGCAGGTGGCGATTTCGATGGATAAGCCGATTGCGGGCAGGCACGTTTTTGAAAGGGACGTGCTGTTTGTGAAAGTGCCTGAGAAGGATGCGCAGGCGTTGTTGACGACGCATGCGGATGATTTAACGGCGGAAGAGCAGGATCTGCTTAAAGAATACGTTAATTTTATGCGGAAAAAGGTTCCTTTCTGGGCAGGCGTCATGTAAGGCAACCCATTTTTGTGATGGCTTTTGGTTGTAAAAATGGTACCCTCCCTCCTCCCTGCATTGATGGCTTGGTGCTTTTTGTGGTGGGATTTTGTCACAAATAGTAGGTACCCCTCTACGGGTAGGCGGCTCCTGTTCAGGGCTTGTTTTGGGTTGATTTCTTGATTCAGGGCGTGGATTGGGTTGAAGCAATTCCGCGAAAAAGGTTGAATTAGCTGAAAAATCTGGCTCTACAGCGTCTTTTCTTTAAAGCACAGGGTTAGCATGCCGTCGATGCAGAAAGGCGACAGTTCCCCCTCCGAATCCTGCCTGATGCACAGCGGCTTCATGTCGCATCTCGGGCAGACGGCGTTTTTCAGTTGGGCTCCCGTCGTGGCTAGGAGGCTTTTTTCTTTGAGCGTTTCATAAGCGAACTTGAGATATTTGCCTTCAGCTAGGCGCGGCACATCGTATTTGGCTGCTTCCACGCCTGCTTCCGTTGCAAAGTACTCATAGAGCCTTTTTGCGCCCTTTGACGAGTTGCAGCTTTTGCAGACCCAAACAAGGTTCCGCTCAACGTCGGGACCGTTAAACTTTCGAGGCAGCAGGTGCTCAAGCGTCAAATCAGCGGTTGCGCAGCAGAAAACGCACTCATCGACGTGTTCCCTCTCCTTGACGTACTCGCGGATTTCGTTCCAGCTGATGCTGCCCTCCCTGAGCTGCTTGAACTTGTTCATCACAAAACCATAATCCTTCTTGCCGATATCTGCTGAATCAGCGATGATTTTAGCGTACTGCCAATAAATCAAGTCTTTGACGGTTTTAACCGCGGCTGGAGGCATTTGTTTACGCATCCTAGGGATAGTTCTTATTGGGTTTCTTCACTTTTAGCATTTGCTACAAGCCGTGGAAAATGACAAAATAAGCATCATTGCCACAAAATTAAAATAAATAATTTTCCTAGCCGCCGCCTACTGGTGGCAGAATAGCCAAAACATCCCCATCCCGAAGCTCGGTTTCCAGCCCGTTCAGCGTTGAGGTGCTGTTTCCGTTGACGAGGAACTGCAAGAAACCCTTAGGCTGCCCCGTTTTGCCTTCGTAAACGTAATCTGTGAAGGGCTTGCCATATTTTTCTGAGAGCGTTTTAAGAACGAAGTCAACTGTGACTTTCCTGTTTTGGTCGAAGGTTAGGGTTTCTTCTCTTTTGTTCACGATTTCTCGAAGGGATGTGAAGAAGCGAACTTTAACCTCAACCGTTTCGATTCACCATCAGGTAGTAATGGGAATTCTGAAAAATAACCGTTGCGTCAAACGCTATCGTTGCGGGTACGGATTAAGCCGAGAATTGACCAAAAATCAAGTTTATTTTGCTAAGTAATTTTGAGGACTGAGCCCATCTGGAAAACTTAAAGGAGAGTTAAGGAAAATGATTCGCGATTATGATCGCAAATTATTTTTAACCAGAGGGCTCAGTCGGTAATCCTAATGATTGGAACATGTATATATATTTTTTTTCCTTTTTCGAGTGCAAATGACGAAAAAATGAAGGAAATACGTTAAAGTCATTTAAAAAAAGGCAGAGGAAAACCCTTTGAGCCTGTAAAGTGTCCCGTCTGGTTATTGAAACGGGGGGGCTTCAAAACAACCGACTCGTTTATCTTGCAAGCGCATTAAGAATACATGAAGAGGAGCCGAGGCAAAAATGCAGTTGAGTTTGTCAAACGGGCTGTTCAGCAAGCTAAGCTTGAACGGGAACTTTGCATCCGTCAAACAGCTTGGCTTCAAGAACATCGAGTTCAACATGAAAGCCATAAAAAAGGAGCATGACAGAGACGTTTACCGGGAGCAGAGGGCGCTGGCGGCTTCTGGTCTTCACTGCTTGACGCTTCACTCGGCGATTCTGCACGTGAAAGACCCAATAGAGGTGCATCAGGCTGTTTACTACGGGAAAATCTCGCTTGAATGCGCCCGCGCGCTTGGCGTTTCGCTCATGACGGTACACTCGAACGTTTCAAAGAAGCTGCCTCGGAACGTCAGGGAAAGGTGTTTGACTGAAATTTTTAACGACGAAATCAAGCCATTTGCGAAAAAGTTGGGCATAAAGTTGGCTTTGGAGAACCTATCTTACACGTCCACGGGTTTTGGCAAAAACGTGGAGCAGCTTGAAGAGGTTCTGAGCGTCATAGGCGACGGCGACATGGGGATAACGTTTGACTTGTGCCATGCGCTGGAAACCAAAGAAACAGACAACTTGCTGGAAAAGTACGGAGGGCGCGTCTGCAACGTTCACATGGCAAACAAGTCGCATGTCCCCTTCACCGAACCCAAACCAGAACTCATCTCCTTCCTAACAAGGCTACGCAGCTACGGCTACGATGGACCCATAACGCTTGAGCTAAACCACAAAACGCCGATGGAAGAAATCGCCAAAAGCAAAGCCCTCTTTGACAGGCTTCTAAACGAATTTTAACGGTTTAGGCAGTTTTCGGTTCGCCCGCTGGGGAAACCGTCTTCTTAGCCATTAACGCTGGCGCCGCTGTGCCGACGAAAGCCATGATTGCAGCCCCGATTGCTAACCAGAATCCGTAGCTGAAGTACCAGACAAAATCGTACCCGTACTGCATGGCGTTGTTCGCGGTCAAGCCGAACGCGTTGGAAGAGAAAAGCCCCATTACACTCGCAGGCTCGAAGTTTGAATTTGCGTAGTTGCTGCTCAATAACCCTGCGCCGAACACAAGCAGGGCAAGCAACGCCAGAATCCCAGTGGTCAACAGAAGAAGCAGCTCTTTACGCCCAGCCAAGAAGCTTCCTGCAAAGCAGCCGGCGGCAACCGCCATCATTAAGACTAGGGCGCCCCATACGAACCAGACGTTTGGAAAAGCGCTGGCTGAAACACCGTTTACGGTTCCATGAATTTGGTAAAGGAAAGCGGTGAACTGCATGTTGATTGACGCGCCGTAAGCCGTCATCGTTACCGAAAACCAAGATAACGCTAAGCTGACTAACGCGAGTACAGCCGCAGCTATTCCAAAATAGTTAACCTTCAACCGACTTCCTCGCCACTCGTAATTAAAGGTTAAAGTATATAGTTTTTTCCAAATCGGCAAAATAGTAACGAGGGAAAAATTAGGAGACGCGTTTTTCATTCAATTGCCCTCAATTTTTCTGGCAATGCAACTGCTTGTTCAATCTAAATACAAGTCTAAGCGCTGCGGTAAGGATTATATTGGCTGAGTGGGCTTTTAGAAAATAGGCGATGAGGCTCGCCGTTAACCGCCTTTGCTCTCTTTGCATGGGCTGATAGCTTCTACTATTTAAAATGGAAAGTGACAGGACGTTGGCTGAAGCAAGGCGGCTAAGCAATCAATTGTTGCGATCCAAAATCATAGATTACGTAGTCAACAGGCAAAACGAGGATGGCGGCTACACCTTTTGCCAAGGGGCAGAGTCAAACGCTCAAGACACATACTACGGCTTGGAAATGCTGAGTTTGCTTAATTCACCGTTTCCCAACGTTGAAAAAACAGCAGCTTTCATAAAGGAAATCCGCTTAAACAACATTTACTCAATTTACCACGTCGCGAAGACCTCGCTACTCTTGGGGCTGGGCATCACAGAAGAATTGAGAGAACAAGCCTTCTTAACCATCAACTTAGGTCGGTTTTTTGGTTCGCCAGACGTCTTTTCGGAAGTTTCGTCGGAGTTCACAACAACCTGTATGGCGCTTGAGCTGGCTGACCTGCTGAAAGTGAATGTGGAAGCGAGTAAAGTGGCTGAGTGGCTGGTTAGCTTCAGAAATGACGACGGCGGCTTCGGAACCCATGGCCAATCCAACATTAACTCAACGTACTACGCGGTTGCTTCTTTGAGCCTGATTGGAAGAAACATGAAAAACCCTGTTGAAACCGTAAAGTTTGTGAGGTCATGCGAAAAGCGCCACGGCGGCTTCACGGTGGTGCCGATAAATTTTGCACCGTACATGGAGCACACCTACTACGGCGTTATGACGCTTGATTTGCTTGGAGAAAAAAGCCTGTATCCCCAGCAAACGACAGAGTGGATATTGAGGTGCCAAAACAGGAACGGCGGCTTTGCCCGCTCAGACCTCGGCATATCGACGTTCCGCGACACGTTTTATGCAGTCGCGTCGTTACAAAAAATTGAAAAATCAGGCGATGCCATGACAAAATGAGTTAAAAGTGGAAGGGCGGGTCGGGGCTAATTCAGATTACGTAGATGTCCTGTATGGTTACTAAGCCGTTGTCGCCGACTATCCGTTTAAGGTCGGGGAGAAGCGGCTCAAGTTTCGATTGCTCATCAATCACTTCAATTATTAGCGGCATGTTAACCGTGACGCCTTCAAGCTTCAAAGTGGATTTGCCGCGTTTCCCAAACCCGTCAACGCCAGTCAACACCGTGGCGCCGCTGACTCCCGCGTTAACCAAAAAATCCATGACGAGGCGCTCAAGCCGTTTGCCGCCAAGCTCGTCTTTTTTCTTGAACCTTATCGTTACGCTCCACATTTTGAGTCTCACTATATTAGCCTCTCCATTACTTCGTTGCCGACCACTTTTCCACCTAACACCGCTCCTAAAGACAAGCCGACGTTGGCTATTATGTTCAGCGCCACTAGGATAAAGCGGTTGTTGTCCATGAGGTTGCTGGTTTCCAGCGCGAAGGACGACATGGTTGTGAATGCGCCGCAGAAACCTGTAGCGATAAGCAACGTGTAGTTTGAGTCTAAGTTTAACGCGACCGCCAGAACCGAGAACAACCCGAGAATGAAGCTGCCGATGACGTTTACGGCTAAAACGTTGACGGGCAAACCCGCGATGGTTTTGGGTGAAGCAACAATTGCGTAACGGAGAAAAGCGCCAACTAACGCGCCGACCGCTAACAATGCGAATTCTATCATTTTCATGTGTGCCTACCTTGGTCTTGTTTGGGTAGGCATTATCAGCTCGCTTGGAGCGGTTCAGACCCGTGCGGTCTAGGCTAATGCCATAGCGCAGATTTTTGCTTCCAAAACGAGCGGGAAACTTTTATACCTATTGGCTCGGGAAAACAGGTTTTTGGTCCGTCAAGAAAGTTTGACTGCAATCAGTCAAGAATCTTTTACGGATTAAGGCTTTAAGCGAAGTTCCATGTTAATTTTATCTGCGTAGGTTCCGTCGGAAAACCTTATGTCACGGGTAAATTTCCCGCATATTTTGAAGTTACATTTCTTGTAAACATGGATTGCTCTCTTATTGGTTGAGAAAACGAAAAGCTGGACAGATTCAAGCCCGCTTTTTTCGGCGACTTCGATTAGCTCCTTTGCCAAAATGGTTCCAAGTCCTAAACCGCGAAAATCGCTGTGAATGAAAACGCAGAATTGCGCTACATGCGCTTCTTTACCTGTGCCGGGTGAGAGGACAGCGCCGCCTACTATTTTGCCACCTATCTTTGCGGCAAGATAACGCATTCCCGTCTTGTTGCCCATCTCGATGTATTGCTCGGTTTCGAGGTTGGTTAACTCTTTTTGGTCCAACCAGTATTTCTCTTCCCGAATGACGCTGTTTAAAACTTCATTAATCTGTGGTGCGTCTTCTTTCTCCACTCAACTTAAACTTGCAGTTTGCCCACCCGTCAAATTCACAACTTTGTGCAGCAACCAGCTTCACCGCTCAATTAACTGGAATGAGTCGGTTTGATAAAACCTTTCTTTTAAACGATGATAAACACTAAGCAACTTTTAGAATGGCGTTTACCGCCTCAACGCAAAACGGCTTCTCTCCTCGGTCAAAATTAGCGGTTTCCGAAAGCTAAAATAAGCTGGCGACAAAATTGTACCCACTTGAGGTTTAAAGCCTTGTCATCCATCATCGAAGACCTCATTGCCCGAAAAGTTTTCAACAATCGCGGAGAAGAAACGATAGAGGTTGACGTGATAACCAGCGGCGGCTTCGGAAGAGCCTCGGCGCCAGCTGGAAAAAGCCGCGGAAAAGCCGAAGTGGTTTATTACCCGCAGGGCGGAGTTGAGGCAGCCATCAAGAAGGTTGACGATTTGATTGCTCCTGAACTCGCAGGGTTAAACGCTGATTTTCAAGAGGAAATTGATGATTCTCTGCATGAGCTGGACGGCACAACAGACTTTAGGAACATCGGTGGAAACACCGCCTTCGCCATTTCTCTCGCCAACGTTGAAGCCGCTGCGAACAGCCACGGGTTACTCCTATTCCAGTTTCTCGGCGGAAACGCTGCGACAAACCTTCCGTACCCGCTTGGCAACTGCATAAGCGGCGGTGAACACGCACGGGGCAAGGCGCCTGACATTCAAGAGTACCTTGCATTGCCGCATGGTGCCGAAACTTTTCTTGAAGCGCAAACCGCTAACACCAAGATTCACAAGAAAATCGGCGATTCGCTGAAAAAGAGAAGCAGCACTTTTAACGGCGGCAAAAGCGACGAAGGCGCCTGGATAGCAAACATCGACACTGACTCCGCGTTCGACGTAATCGCCAAGGCATGCGAGGAAGTCGGCAACGAAGTTGATTTCGAATGCGGCTTCGGCGTAGACGTGGCTGCATCCGCGCTTTGGAAGCCAAAGGACGAAAAGTACGTTTACGAAAGCGAAGGCAAAAAGCTTGACACCGCCGAACAGCTTGAATACATGGTTGAACTGATCGAGAAGTACCACCTTGCCTACGTGGAAGACCCGTTCCAGGAGGAAGATTACGAAAGCTTCGCTGAACTAACCCGCAAAGCCAAAAACTGCTTAATCTGCGGCGATGATTTGTTCACAACCAATACTGAAAGGTTAAATAATGGAATAAAGATTAACGCTGGAAACGCCATCATAATAAAAGTCAACCAGATTGGCACACTAACTGACGCGGCGCTAACGATTGAGACGGCGAAGAGGAATGGATACGACCCAGTTGTGTCACATCGCTCAGGAGACACATGCGACTGGCACATCGCCCATTTGGCTGTAGCTTACAGGTGCCCCCTCATCAAGACGGGCGTGGTTGAAGGCGCACGCATAGCCAAACTTAACGAGCTCATAAGAATCGAGCATTTCCTTGGGAACAGAGCCAAAATGGCTGACTTAAAAATACGCTAACAGAGAAAGTGAAAGTATGTCTGAAGACGAAGTAAAAGATAATGAACCAGTAGAAAACGAAGAAGAAAATCAAGTGGAACCCGTAGAAGAGGAAGCTGCCCCAGAAGAGCAGCAGACTGAGGAAACTGAAACTGAAGAGGCTCAGCCAGCTGAAGAAGAGACGGCTCAAGCTACCCCGACCGCAGAAGCGGCGCCTGGCGAAGAACTTCTCTTGCCACGCGACACGTTGCTTTCGGCAGGCATCCACATCGGGACAAGGATGAAAACCTTAGACATGGAGCCATTCATCTACCGGGTTCGCCCAGACGGGTTATTCGTTCTTGACGTTAAAAAAACAGATGACCGAATAAGGGTCACCGCGAAGTTTCTGTCACGTTATGAAGAACACGCCAAAATCTCAGTGGCGGCAACCAGACTGTACGCTCAAGAACCAATCAAAATGTTCTGCAAACTCACTGGCGCAACACCGCTGATAGGCAGATTCATTCCTGGGCAACTGTCTAACCCGCAGTATCCAGGCAGGATCGATCCTGAAGTCATAGTTGTCTCCGACCCCAGAGCAGACGCGCAGGCAGTCAAAGAAGCCAGCAAAGTCGGCATCCCAATCGTCGCGTTGTGCAGCACAGACAACGAATTCGCAGGCGTAGACCTTGTCATCCCAACCAACAACAAAGGAAGAAGAGCGTTAGCCGTCATATTCTGGCTTCTTGCAAGGCAACTGCTGCGTGAAAGAGGCGAACTTGGACCAGACAAAGACCCGCCAGCAACCATAGACGACTTTGAAGCCAAAGTGACACGCGAAGAGGAGGAGGAACCCTAAAGAGTTGCCGACGATTCGGCGTCCAACCGTCGCAGGACAGTTTTATGAAGCCGACGCCGAAGAGCTCAGGGCACAAATTAAAGGTTGTTTCCTCAGCAAGATAGGTCCCCAGAAACTTCCAGAAGTTAACATGCAGTCAAAGCCCCGAAACATAGTTGGCTTGGTTTGTCCCCACGCTGGCTACATGTACTCGGGTCCCGTGGCTGCCTCTGCTTTTTACGAGTTAGCCCAAGACGGCAAACCCGACACGGTGGTTCTTATGGGTCCAAACCACACCGGCTACGGCAGCGCTCTTAGCATGATGCGGCAGGGCGTTTGGCAAACACCGCTCGGCAAAGTAGAAATTGACACGGCGTTGGCTGACGAGTTAAAACGTGAAACCAGCGTCATCGACGTTGACGAGGTCGCGCACCGCTACGAGCACTCCATCGAAGTGCAACTGCCGTTTCTTCAGTTTCTCTACGGCGACGAGTTTAAGATCGTACCCATCTGCTTTCTGATGCAGGATTACGACTCCGCCGTTGAGGTTGGAAGGGCGCTTGAGGAAGCTTTAGACGGGAAAAACGCCGTGGTCATTGCTTCTTCTGACATGACCCATTATGAACCCGCAAAGAAGGCTGCTGAAAAAGACCAAGCGGCGCTCAAGGCAGTTACAGATTTGGATGCTAAACGCTTCTACGACACAGTTGAGGCACAAAACATCACAGCCTGCGGTTACGCCCCTATAACGGCTTTGATCACCTACGCGAACGGCGTCTGCGCCAAGGCGCAACTGCTAAACTACCATAACAGCGGCGACATAACAGGCGACCACACAAGCGTAGTCGGATATGCCGCCGTAAGCTTCAGGAAATAGACTAAAATTTCCTGCAGACTTAAACAAGGGTTGCGACTGACCAGATGATGACCGCGGTTGAGATTTTAGTCCAAGGGTCCTAAATGGAGTCCCATCTTGTAAGGGCTTCCTGCTTTTTCTTTTCTTCCTTGAGCAGCTGAATCTCACCGTAAACCTTCATCGCCTCCACGTACTGCGCAGCGTATTCCCGAACCGTGTCCTCCATCGCGCTTGACCAACTTAGAAGATGCGGGTAACACGGAATGGCTTCGCGACCAGCGACTGGACGCTCAAACCAAAATTCATGGTACGCACCCGTATAGCCGCTGGCTGTGACGCGAAAACCAAACTTCTCCAACACCAACCCAAGACGACCAAGAACACGCCTCACTGCGCGGTCAAGAACTTCCGGGGGCTTATCCGCTACCTGCTGGTATCGATCAATGGATTCATGCAGATGCGGCTCCAGATGCCACCACAACGCGGGGTTGTTGAATTCTGCCTGAACTATTCTTTCGGAGTCCTTGGCTAACTCGTTAACCCGAGTTTTCATCAACGCGATTTTTTCTTCAGTCAGGCTTAAGGTGACCTCGGGATACTTGATGATGTAGTCCTTCGCAGTTTTCCTGTACCATTCAGAGGCAAAAGCCACCGTTTCCTTGGCGAACTTTCCCCTGAAAATTTCCATGCGTGAGCAAAGAGGCAAAAGCTCTGCTTGTTTAGTCTCAATCAAACCGTCTATTTCTTCACTCATCCAGCGGAAACCTCAGCCAATCCCATTTAGACACTTTCGTGTGTATGCCTGTACGCTGTTTAAGCCATAAAAGCTTTTGAAAGCACAATTCATTTTCAAAATCCTGATTTTGCATTCAGAAAAAAACCCTGAAACGCCCTGTGAAGGCGTAGGCGTGGCGGGGCAAACGATGGCAGAGTTCTCCATTAGCAAGCGGTTGTTACATCAAAGTGTTACAACATTATTTTATATTCTGATACCGCGTAGAGTGGTTCAGAGAAGGCGAAATTGTAAGGGATTGCCAACAAACAGTTGGGCGGTCGGGCTGCCAACTGAGATAAGACATCTGCCCACCAACTTCTTGCCTTATCCCGGCTGGCGCGTGGCCTGACCTCCCTAACACTATTTTTGCCAATTAACAAAAAATAATCCTCTGCACCAGCGCACGTTGCCTAAGAACAATTCAGTTTCAAAGTCTCGCCTGATTTTGGGATAAAAGCTTATTTTGCCTACTCTTGCGGTTTCCTCGCGCCTAACCTTGTTTGGCGCATTTCACATTCTAAAACGCAAGCGCCTACAGACCAAAGCTAAGCTGAAAAAGGTCAGGGGGAAACAAGCTTAATAAGCGCTGAAAGGTTCGGAAAGTCAGCGTTAAAAATGAATGACAGAGTATTTGGAATCATATTGGCTGTGATCGTCACTGTTGGAGTTGGAATAGTGCTGGCAAAACAAGAAAACATTTGGAGTCCAGCTCCTGCCTCTTCACCGACAAGCACAGGAACGCAGACGCCTACGCAACATGGAAAGCAGCAATCAGACCTTACTCTTTACGTGGCGTCACATACGACAAGCTCTTTTGAAGTTTTTGGCTTCCTAACGGCACAAAACCACATCTACATAGCCGACGCGACCGTAACAATCATCAACGCTGCCAGCGGCAAAGTCTACGGCAAACCATGGACAAATGCGGATGGCTACTTCATTTTCATCGTCAACGAAAACAGCACCACGACGGTGAAGGCGGAATTCGCGGGGAACAGCCAATACTTACCGTCAAGCGGCGAAGTGACGTACAGCCCACCCGTGACAATCCAAGATTAACTTGTCACTGCATCAACGCTTCTTATTTTGCCGCGCTCACAGCTTTGAGAAGCTAAACTTGAAGACTTCAAGAGGCTTGTGAACACCGACGACAACCGGGCGCCTTAAAAGAACATTTTTATCTAAACGGTACAATAGCTACCCTTCAAGGTGCAAAGTTAAATGGGTAAGGGGTCAGGCTACGGGAAAGTGATTTTGTTCGGCGAACACTTCGTTGTCCACGGTGCGCCCGGCATCGTCTCAGCGATTGACGCTACAACCGACGCAGAAGTCAAAAAAGCCCTCAAAGGCATTAACGTGCGGGACGAGCGAAAAACAGCCAAGGGTTACAGCGAAGAAAAACGCCTGCAGCAAATCGAATCCATCGAGCGAATAATGAAAGCCATGGGAATCGACCCTAAAACGGGGTTGGACATCTGGATCGGCGGGTCACTTCCAGGCTTCAGCGGGCTGGGCGCTTCCGCGGCAAGCAGCGTCGCCATCGCAAGAGCCATCGTGCAGGAACTGGGCATGCAAGTTTCTGACGAAAAAATCAACCAGATCGCTTATGAGGCAGAGAAAGCTTACGCTGGCAACCCGTCAGGCATCGATAACACCGCGGCGACGTACGGCGGTTTAATGTGGTTCAAAAGAGACGCGGCTGGCGGACCAGACAAGGTTGAGCGGCTACGGGTTCGCAGACCAATCGAAATCGTAATCGGCAGCACAGGCAAAGTCGCGAACACGAAAGCCATGGTTGAAGGCGTCGCGGAACGCAAGAAAAAGAACCCTGAAAAGTACGACCCGATCTTTAAGCAGGCGGAGAACCTGGCCTTCGCGGGCAGAAAAACTTTGGAAGCCTACGACCTGAAAAAGCTCGGGGAACTGATGAACGAAAACCACCGTTTGCTCCAGCAGATTGAAGTGTCAAGCAAAGAGCTGGACTTGCTCGTGGATTTGGCGCGGAAACAGGGAGCTTTCGGCGCGAAACTCACGGGCGGCGGAGGCGGCGGATGCATGGTTGCTTTGACGCCTGGAAAGGATTTGCAGGGTAAAGTCGTGAGCGCCATCAAAGGTTTGGGGTTTGAAGTGCTAAGCACAAGGATCGGAACTGAAAAATACTGAGGAGTGTTGGCAAGTTGGGGTTTAGAAGCTTTTTAGAAACGCTTGAGAAAAACGGCGAGTTAACGAGAATAACAAAGCAGGTTTCCACGGAGTACGAGTTGGCTGGGGTAATCAGCGCGTTAGGCGAGAAGCCAGTGTATTTTGAGAACATTAAAGAGTCAGTTTACCCCGTCGTGGCGGGGCTCGTGTCATCTAAAGACTTGATTGCGAGGTCGCTTGGCATAAGCAAAAGCCAGTTGCTGCCAAAATTATCCAACGCCATAGAGCACCCCGTGCCGCCGCAGATGGTCAGCCACGGCGAATGCCAAGAAGTGGTGGAGCCCATCGTTGACTTAACCCGTCTGCCAATAATGCACTACACGGAGAAAGACGGCGGCAAGTACATCGCTTCAGCCGTGACAATCATCAAGGATCCGCAGCTGGGCAGAAACATGTGCTTCCACCGCCTCATGCTCATGGGCAAAAACCGCTTCGCAGCTCGCATCGTGGAAGACCGCGGCACCGACACGGCGCTCAAAAAATCTGGCGGCGAACTTGACGTGGCGATCTGCATCGGGAACTCGACCGCGGTGCTGCTGTCAGCCGCTACTTCGCTGCCTAAAGGCGTTGACGAGCTGGGGATGGCGAACGCGCTGGAGAAAACCGAGTTGGTGAAGTGCAAGACGGTTGATTTGGAGGTGCCAGTGGACTGCGAGTTCGTGCTTGAGGGACGCATCACCAAGGAGAAAACGTCTGAAGGACCGTTCCTGGATTTGACAGGCGTCGTTGACCGCGTGCGTCAGCAGCCGATAATCGAAATCAAATGCGTCACGCACCGAAAGAACCCGATTTACCAGACGATTCTTGCGGGCAAAAACGAGCACAAGTTCCTCATGGGCATGCCTAAGGAGCCGACCATATACAACGAGGTTAACAAGGTCTGCCAATGCAAAGACGTTTACATAACGCCTGGCGGATGCAGCTGGCTTCACGCCGTCGTGCAAATCAAGAAGCAGGGCGCGGATGACGGCAGAAAGGCGATTTTGGCAGCTTTCGAGGGGCACAAGTCGCTGAAGCACGTGGTTGTTGTTGATGATGACATCAACATTTACGACTCCGACGAGGTTGAGTGGGCGATTGCGACAAGGTTCCAAGCCGACAAGAACACAGTCATCCTCTCTAACCAGCCTGGCTCCTCGCTTGACCCGTCAGGCGACTTGAGCGAGGGCAAAAAAGCCACAACTGCCAAGGCAGGCTTGGACGCGACCATCCCGCTTGTGACGACTGGGAAGGGATTCAAGAAGGAAGAGTACGTTAAAGTGGATTTAGGCAGGTACCTGGGATAGTCATGAGGTTAACTAAGCAAGAGCAAAAGATGCTTGAGGGCGCCGAAGGACGCGCCGTGCGGAAAAGCATGGAGATCCTCGTCGCGCTGGGCGAGATTTACGGCGCAAAAAGCCTCATAGCCGTGGGCAGCGTCCAAGTGTCAGGCGTATCGTACAGCAACCTCGGCGACGCTGGACTGGAATTCCTCGACGAGCTGGCGCGGGACGGCAAAGTCCGAGTTCTCACGACGCTTAACCCGGCGGGGATGGATTTGGAAAACTGGCGCAACCTCGGCATCAGCCCAGAATTCGCCGAAAAACAGAACCTCGTCATAAAAGCCTTCGAAAAAATGGGCATTCTCGTCAGCTGCACGTGCACGCCCTACCTCATAGGCAACCTGCCGCTCTACGGCGAACACTTGGCATGGTCAGAAAGCTCAGCCGTCACCTTCGCAAACTCGGTGATCGGAGCAAAAACGAACAAGGAAGGCGGACCGTCGGCTTTGGCTGCGGCTTTCGTCGGCAAGACGCCATGTTACGGGCTGCATCTGGATGAGAACCGAGTCCCCGACGTTCACGTGCAGGTGAAGGCTGAATTGATGAAGCTCTCCGACTGGGGCGCGTTCGGATACGCCATAGGCAAGAAGGCGGAAAACAAAATCGCCTACATCACAGGCGTTAAGTCGGCGGATTTAGACGAGCTTAAATCGTTCTGCGCCTCCGTTGTGACTTACGGGGCTAAACCCCTCTTCTACATCAAGGGCGTGACGCCTGGGTTTGAGCAGCAAAAGCAGCCCAGCCAAACCGTAACTGTCGAGCAAGCCGACATCAAAAACGCCTACGACAACATCAACGACCAAGTAAGCGACATCGAACTTGTCTGCGTCGGCTGCCCACACTGCTCCATAAACGAAATCGCCAAAGTCGCCGAGCTTTTAGAGGGTAAAAAAGTGGCGGCGGGTACGGAGTTTTGGGTTGCAACCTCGCGGACGGCGAAGCAGCTTGCGGATAAACGGGGGTACACGGCGACGATTGAGGCGGCAGGCGCCAAATTCGCGTGTGACACGTGTATGGCGGTGGCTCCGCTCAAAGGCAGGTTCAAATCGTTGGCGACGACGTCGGCGAAAGGCTGCTTCTACTCGCGGCAGAACCTTATGAAAACCAAGATGGGAAGCATCGAAGAATGTGTTCAGGCGGCGGTGACTGGAAAATGGAGCAGTTAAAGGGCAGAATAATCTACGGAGGCAAAGCAGAGGGAGAAGCGCTCGTGACAGGGCAGCCCATCTCTTTCTACGGCGGAGTCGACCCAGCCACGGGCGTCGTCATCGAGAAAGGACACGAGCTGCAGGGTCAAAGCGTCAAAGGAAAAATCCTCGTGTTCCCCACTGGCAAAGGCTCAACCGTTGGCAGCTACACGCTGTACCGAATGAAGAAGAACGGCACCGCACCCGCAGGCATGGTCAACAGGGAATGCGAAACCGTCGTAGCCGTCGGAGCGATAATCAGCGAAATCCCCTGCGTAGACAAAGTCGATATCTCGAAAATAAAAACGGGCGTCAAAATCCAAATAGATACCGATTGCATTATTCTATTATAAGAATTGTTTTTTCCAATTTTTTGGAACATTTGCCAGTCAAAGCAGATTAAAAATGAGACCCATCAAAACTTAGGCTACTTTTGGCTGGGCGCTTCGGCTCTTATATGACCCAAATGAGTTGCGAGGTAGGCGGACAGGACTCCTATCCAGAGAAGAACAGACCCGAGGAAGAGCCTCTCGGTGAGCCCGCCTATTCGCCCGTTCAGATGCGGAAACGCGAAAGGCAACCCGAACTCGACAACCCAAAGGACTATAACGATTATTGACAGCGGCAGCGCCACACGTTTCAAGCCTTCAAGCGTCCCTTTTCCCGGCAGTTTCTGCGAGATGGCCAGTGTTCCGAATGCTCCGCCGATGAAGGCGATGATGGCGACGACAAGGTGAATCGCCCCGTGCCACGACACCGGCGTTGCTGGAACGTCGGTTGGGAAAATTGCAAGGAGGATCGCTCCGACAGCCCACGCGCCGAGCAGGTAGGTGCCTGTTCTAAATTGGGAGCGGGCAATCCCAGCTAAGTCCATTGTCCGAAGGAAAGCGAAGATGAACAGCAGAGAGAGCACGCCTCGGTTAAGGAAGTTCAGGGTCATGATGAACCCGTACTTGCCCACTGCAAGGTCGCTTTCGGCTTGGCTGATTGGGCTATAATGCGGCGGCAAAAGCTGAGCAACCACGTCGAGAACCACGTAAAGAACAATTCCTAAGATGACCTCCCAGAAAAGCCTTGCAGAACCCGATTTCTCAACGTTACCCATTAACTAAACCGTCAGCTATTCGAGCAATTAAACTTGTTGCTCCGTTCGGGAAGTTCTTTTTCAGTCTATCGGCTTTGTCCATCCGCCGTTGCTGAATCTTGCCAGGCACCCGAATGGGAACGACAGTAGCAGGTCAATTACGGCGATGGTTGGCAGAAACGGCAGGCTAAAGGTTATTTTTAAAACAAGGTTCAGGGTTGTGAACGCGAGGAACAAAAATAGGCCGTTGAGCCATATGCCTACTTGCCAGCCTCTTGTTTTGTGCATGCTGTTGATTAATGCAATGTTGGTTGCGCCCACAATTAACGGCTGAACAAAATACGTGACTGCTAGCAAGATTGCGAAGCCTATCGGGGGCAAATAGTTCATAAAAGACCCTTGCACACTGCTAAGCCACGCTTGAATCACGATTAAAATAACCACCACTATTAAGCCTTGAATGAACAGCTTTTCCACTAGGCGCATCTTTCTGAAGTGGTTAAACACGGTGTTGTCACTTAGCGTTCTGTGCAATCCAGTCACCTACCGCCGTTGCAGTCGGCGTTCCCCGAATCCCATAATTGTCAAGGTCGCTGTTCCAGTACACGATCCAGCAGCCTTTAAGCCCCATGCTCTTGAAGAGGTTAAGCCCGCTGATTATGTAGTTTGTCTGAGCGGCGCTGTCGGCGGTTGACATGCCGAACTCAGTTATCACAACGTCTTTGTGGGTTATCTGCTGAAGGTTTTGAATGAAAAGCGGAGAAAGAACAAGAAACGAGTTCATGTAAATGTCTAACCCGACGAAATTGAGCTTTTGGCTGAGATCAATCGGAATGTTACTTCTCAGGACAAAGCCAATTCCGAAGTTGGTGTAAAGCTGCACGTTAAGGTTGTGAGATTCCACCGTCGCGTAAAGGTTGTTGAAGGTGGAGATGATTTCGTCGTCTGTGAATAGGGCGCCGACATCCCAGCTGGAGGACGTTTCAGGCTCATTCATGATTTGAACGTACGTCAAGTTGCCGCCCCAGCGGCCAAGGTAGTAATTGACGTTGGCGGAGGTTTCATCGTTCGGAATCACAAGAGCAACGGCTAACCCGTAATGGCTGGTGGCTGAGAAAAGCATGTCCGTCTTCTGATTTATCTGGTCATCATAAACCAGCGGGTTACACTGGAAGTTTATGCGTATAACCTTGAAGCCTAACTCGTAGATCTGGGTAACTTGCCCGTAAATCATGCTGAGGTTATCCTGCTCGTAAACGTAGTGGATGCCCACTTGGAAATCCGAGTCCGTGTTTCTGTGGGCTGACGCGTAAAAGTTGTAAGGGTAGAAAATTTGGATAAAGAAGAACAATACGCACAGGGTTATGACGATGAGGTTTTTTACCAAGCTTTTGTTTGTGAACCTAACTAAACCTTGAAACAGGTTTGAGGCAAGCTTGCTCATAGCCTATTGTGTATAGCTATTCCCCTTTTATATGTTAACGAAAGCAAGGGAGAAAATCGGCTAGCCGCAACCGAGAGGCATAGTTTTCTTGCAAAAGTAATTTATATTTTGAGAACCAATAGCCAAGCAGTGTCTGCATGAAACGTCTCGCCTGTACAATTCTGATTGTAACGATTCTGGTGAGCGGGCTGCTTGCGGTTCAAAACGTTCATGCCCAAACCGGAATTGAAACCTTAACAACTAACACGGAATGGACAACGTCGATGAGCCCAATCAACTTTAACGAGTCCATGATGATCAGCAGCGGCGTGACGTTAACGATTGATCCAGGCGTAACAGTCAACCTCGGAATGTACTCGCTAATGGTGTATGGCACCTTAACCGCCCAAGGCGCCACCAACAACCAAATCACTCTCACAGACTCCACAAACGTGGGCAACCAGACCTTACAAAACGGCGTCATCGCCACCATAGTTTTTTTCCCCTCAAGTACACCTTGGAATCCCGCCACCAACTCGGGGTCAATCATTCAAAACGCCGTGCTAGACGGAGTAAACGTTGAAATGTCTTCTGCGTCTCCAGAAATCGACAGCAGCCTGTTTAACTATGCAAACCCTTCCATACCGCCTATCTCCAACAATGGGGGTTCACCAATAATCTCCAACAACGTTATAGACTACAACACCCAGGGCTCATTCAGCGGCGTCGACAGCATAGCCGTCTACGGCGGAACCCCCCAGATAACAAGCGACCAGTTTGAAGGAGCCTTTTCAGGCTCAAGCAACAACGGCGTCTACGTCAGTTCGGGGACACCCATGATTTCGGACAACACTTTCGGCGCAGCGTACGGCAACAACAGCGTCGGCGTAAACGTAATCTCGGGTAATCCAACGATAACCAACAACCAGATGAACGGCAATGGATACCTCACCGGCGTCCTTGACGCCTCGACTACTCCTTTCATGATTTCCAATAACGTGTTTTCAAGCTGTTTGTCAGGCGTTACGGCTCAAGCTGGAAGCGTGCTTACCATTGAAGGCAACCAGTTCCTGCGGGGAAACGACGGAATAGACATTGCGGACCAAGCGACGTTAACAATCACCGGCAACCTTATCGACGGCAACTCGCGCTTCGGAATCAGCGGCGGGGGAACCATAAACTCAAACACGATCACCAACAATCAAGTGGGAATACACAACCCGACGACAGGCACCATAAACGAAAACAACATCGTGGCCAACACGGTCAACAGCATTCAGACAACCGTCGAAAACATCAACGCACAGGACAATTGGTGGGGAACAACTGACACGGCAACAATCAACCAAACAATCTACGACACAAAGGCCGATCCCCGCCTAGGAACTGTCACGTTCGTTCCATTCTTGACCCAGCCGAGCCCGTCGGCACCTGCGATTCCATCTTACACGCCCACCATTACGCCGATTCCGACAACTTTGCTTACGCCATCTCCAACCGCGGTCCCTGTAGATGCAACTCCGACTCCGACGCCAGTGCCGTACACGCAATCGTTCGCTTATCAAGTCGGCAGCTTGATAAACTGGAACTTAATCACAACCGCCGTGGCAGTTATAATGGCGCTTGTTTGGGCAATCGTAGTATTGGGTTACGCTGCGAAAAGTGGCATTTCGAAATACAAAGCCAAGAACTAAAAAAACGTGCTTCTCACGGCTCTTTTCGTTTTATCGAGGCAAGGGCTTCTTGGCTGTTCTCGTAATGCTTTTCAATGAGAGATTCAATATTTCATGTGAAGGTGCAAGAATATTGAACGAAGCGAAACCAGTTATCCTCAAACTCGGCGGCTCAGCCATCACCGACAAAACAGAGGAGGCAACCCCCCGAACCGAAATCATAAACCGCCTAGCGGAGGAAATCAAGCGGGCTGACCTTGACAACCTCATAATCGTGCATGGCGGCGGCAGCTTCGGTCACCCGACCGCGGCGAAGTACGGCATAAAAGACGGGTACAAGGAGGACCCGACGCAGAAACTTGGTTTCGCTGAGACTCACCTCATGATGACGGTTCTGAACGGCTTAGTGATGGATGCACTTATCTGGCATGAAGTTCCCGCCCTAAGCGTTGCGCCGTCAACATGCGTCGTCACAGACAACGGGAAAATCAAGTATTTTGACGATTCAGTTCTTCAAGCAATGATGAAGATGGCGTTCACCCCCGTGCTTTACGGCGACGTGGTTTTGGATGAGAAACTGGGTTTCACCGTGGTTTCAGGCGACCAGCTGGTGGCTTATTTGGCAATCAAATACAAAGCCAGCAAAATCGTCATCGGTGCAGATACTGACGGCCTTTTTGACTGTGACCCGAAGACCAATCCGAACGCTAAACCCTACAAGCATTTAACGCTGACTGAGCTGAAGCAGATTCAGCCTAAGCTCGGCAAAGCAGCAGGTACGGATGTCACTGGCGGCATGGCGGGCAAAATCGCCGAGCTTATCCCAGCCATTGAAGCGGGTGTTCACGTTACCATAACGGGAGCCACTAAGGGGCTTTCAATTTACAGGGCGCTCACTGACCAAAGCATATTAGGCACTGAGATCGAGAAGTAGCATTATGGTTGAAGAAACAGAGAAGCGCAAGGCAGACCACATAAGAATCTGCTTGGAAAAAAAAGCCCAGGCTAAAAAAGCCACCGCGGGCTTTGAAGATATCCAGCTTATCCACCGCGCCCTGCCAGAAGTTGACCGAGAAAAAATCAGCCTATCCACCATTTTCTTGGGCAAAAAACTCGCCGCGCCCCTTATCGTCGGCGCCATGACGGGTGGAACGGAAGAAGCTACAAAAATAAACGCTTCAATCGCCCAAGCCGTGGAAGACCTGCATTTAGGTATGGGGGTTGGAAGCCAAAGAGCAGCCATCGAAGACAGCAAGCTCGAAGCCACCTACGCGGTGGCGCGCAAAAAAGCGCCGACTGCATTCTTAATCGCCAACATCGGCGGAGTCCAGCTCACGCACGGGTACGGGTTAAAAGAAGTCAAGAAAGCCGTGAAAATGATTGATGCTGACGCTGTCGCCATCCACATGAATGCCTTGCAGGAAGCGGTTCAACCCGAAGGACAAACAAGCTTCAAAGGGGTCTTGGCGAAAATCGCTGAAATCGCAGGCGAAGTTGGCGTGCCCGTGATCGTTAAGGAAACGGGCTGCGGCATTTCAGCGGAGGACGCAAAAATGCTGGAGGCTGCAGGCGTCAAAGCCTTAGACGTCGGCGGAGTGGGTGGAACGAGTTTCGCAGCGGTTGAATACTATCGTTCAGCAAAAGGCAAAGTCATGGATGAGGCGTTCTGGGACTGGGGAATCCCAACCGTGGTAAGCCTTATCGAAACGACGCAGTCGGTGAAGATTCCAGTGATTGCCTCAGGCGGAGTGCGAAGCGGCTTAGACGCGGCGAAGTGTTTAGCGTTAAACGCGTGTTTGGCAAGTCTAAGTCAGCCTGTGCTTGAAGCGTCAGTTAAGGGAGCGAAGGACACGCGGGAGCTGCTTGGCTGCTTAATTGATGAGTTGCGCAACGTGATGTTTCTTGTCGGAGCCCAAAACGTTGAAGCCCTAACTAAAGTGCCAGTTGTCGTGTCGGGTAAAACGGCGGAGTGGCTGAACATCCGAGGATTCGAGACCGCGAACTACGCCCAAAGGAGACCCGTACCGTTTGAATATTGAAAAGTACCTTGAAGAAAAAGCTCCTCTAATCGACAAAGCCATTGAAAAATACATTCCGCGAAAATTCACCAAGGACTCGGTTCTTTTCAAGGTTGACCCGCCGATGTACAGCTACAACCTGGAGCCACTCAACAAGGCAATCGCCGACCCCATCTGGGACATGCTGGACCGAGGCGGAAAAAGGTGGCGCCCAGCGCTTTTTCTGCTCATTTGTGAAGCGCTAGGCAAAGACTCAGACTACTTTCTGGATTTCTCAATTATCCCAGAAGTTATCCATAACGGCACGCTGGTCATCGACGACATCGAGGACGCCTCAGAGCTTCGGCGGGGAAAACCGTGCACCTACAAAATCTTTGACACGGACATAGCGGTTAACTCTGGAGACGCAATGTACTATCTGCCTCTTCTGCCGCTCATGGCGCAACATGCAAAGCTCACGCCCCAAGTTCGCGCGGACACCTACGAGGTTTACGTGCAAGAAATGATCAACCTCAGCATGGGGCAGGCGATGGACATCGCATGGCACAAAGGCATAGCCAACGCTGACAGGCTACGCGAAGAAGATTACCTTCAGATGTGCGCTTACAAAACAGGAACCCTCGCGCGCATGGCGGCGAAAATGGCGGCGGTCTTATCGGGCGCCGACAAGCCGTTGGTGGAAAAACTTGGTCGTTTAGCGGAAAGCATCGGGGTAGCCTTTCAGATGCAAGATGACATCTTGGATTTGACAGGCGTTGACTTCGCGAAGAAAAAGGGCGGGGTAGGGCAAGACATCACCGAGGGCAAAAGAACCCTAATGGTCATCTACACGCTCAGCAAGGCGAACGCTGCCGACAAGAAGCGGCTTACCGAAATACTTGGCATGCACACCTCCGAGCAAGCCTTGCGTGACGAAGCCATTGCGTTGATGCAGAAGCACGGAGCCATCGAACACGTCAAACGCACCGCGGAGAGAATCGTTGAGGAAAGCTGGATCGAAGCTGAAAAGCTGCTGCCTACGCCTGAAGCTAAGGAAAAATTAAAAGCGTTCGCTGAATTCTTGATTAAACGAAATAAGTAGTTTATGCGAGCGTAAACGGTTTGGCACTAGAAAACGATAATGACCTTAAAGAGCAAATTAGGAAAGCCGCCCTCCTCAACGCGGTTTCCCACGACGGCAAGGCTCAAGCAGGCGCCTTGATAGGCAAGATTCTCGGCGAAAGAGCCGACCTGCGGTCAAGAATCAAGGAGCTTTCAGGCGTCATCGGCACAGTCGTAAACGAAGTCAACAGCCTCTCTTTTTCGGAGCAGAGGGAGATTGTTGAGAAAAACTGGCCTGAAACGCAGAGGAAGGAGAAGGCTGAAGAAAAACGTCTCCCGCCTTTGCCGAACGCCGACAAGTACCCACTCATCGTGACGCGGTTTTCTCCGAACCCTGACTGCGTCTTGCATTTGGGTTCAGCCAGAGCCATCCTTCTGAGCCAAGAGTACGCGCGCATGTACAACGGGAAATTCATCTTGCGCTTCGAGGACACGGATCCGAAGGTGAAGCGTCCATCGCTGGTTTTCTACGACAGCATCAGGCAGGATTTGAAGTGGCTCGGCTGCAGAGTCGACGAGGAATACATCCAAAGCGACCGACTCCCCATCTACTACGAATACACGGAGCGGCTAATCGGAGACGGCAACGCGTACGTCTGCGAGTGCCCTGCTGAACAGTTCCATAACACAACCTTGGCTAAACAAGCCTGCCCCTGCCGAAACCTGCCAGCCTCTGAGCATCTGGAACGTTGGCACCGCATGCTGAGCGGCGGCTACCAAGAAGGCGAAGCCGTGGTTCGCGTCAAAACCGAGATTGAACATCCGAACCCAGCCGTCAGGGATTGGCCTGCCCTGCGCATAATTGACACAAAGAAGTATCCTCATCCAAGGGTGGGAAGCAAATACGTGGTTTGGCCCCTCTACAACCTGGCGGCGGGCTTAGACGACCACCTGATGGGCATGACTCACATCATCCGAGGCAAAGAACACTACACCAACATGATCCGCCAAAAATACATGTACCAGCACCTCGGCTGGCAATACCCAGAAGCGATACATTACGGCAGACTAAAAATCACAGGCGCGTTTCTCAGCAAATCAAAAATCGTCCAAGGGGTAAAAGACGGAACCTACACGGGCTACGATGACCCTCGGCTTGGAACTTTCGCGGCTCTGAGGAAACGCGGCATCACGCCTGAAGCCATCAAGAAAATGATAATCGACGTCGGCCCGAAACCCAACGATGTCACCCTAAGCTGGGAAAACCTGTTCTCGTACAACCGAAAAATCCTCGACGCCACAAGCAACAGATACTTCTTTGTCGCCGAGCCTGTGGAGCTTAAAGTTTTAGGTGTGCCCAAAAGCTTCCAGCCGAAACTTCCACTGCACCCAGATAAGCCTGAGCGGGGCTTCAGAGAATATACAGTTGCAATAGAGGGTGAAGAGAAAGTGGCAAGTTTTTGGGTTTCAAGAAAAGATGCAGAAGCGATGGAAAATGGACAAGTTATTAGGCTCATGGAACTCTTCAACGTCAAAATCGAAAGCAAAGCCGGCTTAGTACTAGCTGATTTGGTGCTAGCAACATTCTCAAGCGAATCCTATGAGGACGTGAGAAAAATCAAAGTTCAGCTTATCCAGTGGATTCCCAAGGGTGAAGAGTTCCCGTGCCAGGTTGTTATGCCTGATGCGTCGGTCACCGAGGGGTTTGCGGAGAGCGCCTGCAAAAAGTTAAAGCCAGACGCCATTATACAGTTTGAACGTTTCGGATTCACACGCGTAGATGCGGTAGATCAGAAAATGGTCACGTATTACGCTCACAAGTGAGAGATGAATGTCATGAAAAAACTCGACAAAGCAATAATTTGGCCAATCTACTTTGACGCGAACAAAACCAGAAGAAACGGGCGCCGAGTGCCGAAGAACTTAGCCGTGCAGTCACCTAAAATTGACGAGGTCAAACTGGCAGTCGATCGATTGGGCTTAAAAAACGAGGTCAGGCTTGAAGCTCATTTCCCCAGGATTCCATGGGCTAAAACGGGAATGCTGCTTGTTGAGAAGAAAGAGTCGAAAGAAAAGATAATTCAGAAAATCGCTAAACAGCTAACGAAGATTAAAAGCGCGCAAAATGCGCCTGCAAAACCGCAACAGAAATTTTAGCTTTTCTCTTTGCCAATCAAGACCGCGTTGATGATGCCGTCGTTGCCTGGGCGACTGGTAACTTTTGCTAAGCCCAAGCTGGTTTCGATTTCTGCGCCTTTAGTGATGACGCCTCTGCGGTTGTAGTCGACGTTCGCTCCGTTGCGGACGACACGGGTGATTTCCGCTTTCTCGGTTTTGCCCGTTTTAGGGTCAGTTACCGAAGCGAACTTGTCGCTCAACACTTTGACTTTGGTGTTGCCGCCGAAGCCTCGGGTGGTCTTCCTTTTTGGTTCACCCAGAATGGTTTCCGCTGGGTACCCGCCTGCCTCATACTTTTTCTTGACGCGGTAGGCTCTTTTTTTGCCGCCTGTAAGTTTGCGTTTGCGTAAAGTGCCATGCCAAACAGACATTATTTCACATTTCCCTACGAATAGTTAATTCGAGCATTCACTAAAACAATGGATTTCCATATAAACATATCCGTTTCAACGCCGCGGGTTGCAGATTGTTTTTGTTAAAGGGCTCTTTCTTTTTCCCTTCCTCGACGACTACACTGAATACACTGGCTGAGGTAAATTTTCTTTTGGGAATTAGCTCCCTTAGCCCATTATTTTTCCTCTAAAGCTGCTTCAAAGTCCGCGCGGAAATCTTCGTATGTGTATTGAAGAGATATCTTTCGTTCCTTGACTATTTCCATCATTTCCCAGAGCGTTAAGCCGGAGATTTTTGCGGCTTTCTGCAGAGTTACTTTTCCGTCACAATAGAGATTCAGCGCTCTTTCAAGTTTCCAATCGGCAATTGCCCTCGCTAAGAGCTTTCTGACGACAATTGCGCGGCAGGTTTTTTCTTCCTTTTCGATTTCGCCCAAATCTTTTGCCATTTTGCTTGTAATCCGCGTTGTAATGATATCTGTCATTTAGAATTTTACCTACAAATTTGGTATACAAAAGATAGAAACGACTACGCTTAAAAACGTCCTCTTTAACCAGAAGAATTCGCGCCACTTTTCTGCGTTTCTTGTTCGTCTTTTAGTGCTTCGCCAAAAATCTTTTTCAAGTTTCTTTTCATTTCGGTTATGTCATTGGGCAGACCGAAGTAATCGGCGAAGTCAGCCGTGGTCCTCAACATCATCGAGCGCCCGCTTTTTTCAGCCATAATCAAATGGCTCTCCTTCAGCTCCTTAATATGACCGTAGGCGTGTTGTCCCCTGACGTCGATGACTCGTTTTTGGCTGATAGGCTGCCTAAGTGCAATGTAAGAAAGCGTTTTGAGGGGACCTTGAGAAAGCAACGGTCGGTTCACCAGCTTCTGGATTAAATGAGTGAATTCTGCCTTGACCTGCAGAACGTAGCGTTCGTCTTTTAAAGCTAAAATTTCAAGCGCCGTGCTTCTCGCATTATATTCCTGCATTAGGGCGTCTGCGTATTTCTGGGCTTTCTTTTTGCTGCGGCTACCTATGACTTGGCATAGCTCGTTCAAGTCCAGCGGTCGCCCGGCAACAAAGAGGGCGGCTTCTATGAGCACAATGCAGTGAGCTCTCCGCTCGTCATCCTGCGCCTGCTCAGCGTCAGGGTTCGGTTCAGCTGGTTGTTCCTTGGGCTTTTCCAACGTTCAGTTTCCCCACTGCGATGTATAATTCTTCAGTTTCCTCGTTCTGCCATAAACTCACTCGGGCATCCTGAGCTAAAAACAACAGGTAAATAAACGTTCTTAACGCTTCGATTCGGGTGGCGTTTTTGGTGAGAGTTGAAAAATCAATTATTCCTGACCCCTTCACTTTCTCGCAAATCATGGCGTACAAACTTTCAGTTTGCAGTTCGATTTCGGCCATGAACTTGTCAAACTGCGGCATCAGGTCCGTCATAGACGGCAAAATCGGGTGCTCAACCACGCGGTCAAGATGCAGCAGCCTTTCACCCTTCAACACGTCGTCTAAGACTTCGAGGAGATGCTGAATGGTTGTGGAAGTTAACTCGTGCCTAAGCGGCAGAAACAGCGGCGGCGGAACATAATCCAGCGGGCCCGTAGGCGGAGGCGCAGGCGGCTCTTGCAGGGTAAGCAGCAGCTTGGTTTTCATCAGGTAAATCAGGGCTGAAGAGTCCAATGCGACGCCTGAGGCTCGAAAATCCATCTTGTCGGTCCTCTCCATCTCGGCGAGAAATGACCGCAGAAGATAGGAGATGTTGATGTTCCATGGAGTCAGCTTCTCAAGCTTGCTGATTTCAAAAAGGATGTTCCATGGCGGGCGCAGGTAGAACGGCTTTCTAAGAGGCGCTGTGGATGCCGACGCCATTTATCTTGGCGCCTCCGCTGGGAACTTGGCTGTCACAACGTTGGAGACGCCGTTTAGTTCGTAGACGCCGTAGACTTTCTGCGCCTTGTTAACCATTTCAGGTCTGAGCGTGATTACTATGAACTGCATTTTTGCGGCTTCTTCAAGAAGCAACTCGGCAAGCCTTGTCGTGTGGTAAGCGTCCAAGTGCGCGTCCACCTCGTCAAGAATGTAGAACGATGCAGGCGTGAACTCTCTGAGCGAGAAAATGAAGGCAACAGCCGACACGGAACGCTCCCCGCCACTTGCCCCGCTGACCACAATGGAGGGCTTGTTGGGGAACTGCACAATCATGTCTATGCCGCCGCTGAAGGGTTCTTCCGGGTTTTCAAGCTTAAGCGTGGCTTCTCCGCCTCCGGTGAGTTTAAGGAAGTAGCCTTTGAGGCTGCTGTTGATTTTGTCGAAGGCGTCCATGAAGACCCTGCGTTTCTTAGCTTCGACTTCATCCATAAACTGAACGATGGCTTGCTTTTCCCGTTCCAACTCGTTCAATCGGACCGATAATTCTCGGTAACGTGAAAGCTGGTCTGCATAGTGGGAGAGTGCAAGCTGGTTTACGGCGCCTATCCGCTCCATTTCAAACTGCATCATTCGGATGGTTGTTTCCGCCTCTTCAACCTGCTTCTGAGTGGTTTCCTGAATCTGCTCGAACCCGAACTGGCGAAGTTGATCCTGCAGCTGCTGCAGGCGCAGCTGGTTTGTTTCCACGCCCAGTTGCAGCTGGTTTAGAAGTCTGTCTGCCTGCTCGTACTCTGAGTCGAGCACACGCAGTTCGGAGTCGATGGCGTCGATTTGCCCGGTGAACTTTTTGGATTCTTCACGAGCCGAAAACACGGCTTTAGACAGTTCAACACGGGTTTTCTCCTCCTCGTCAAGCTGCTTCTTGACGGTTTCACGTTCCTGCAGCGCGTCTGCCACTTCTTTCTCCAGTTTTCTCTGTTGCTGCTCAACTTTAACTATCTGAATTTTGATGTTCTTGTACCCGTTGCGGAGCACCCTGTCGAACTGTGACTGGTAAGTTGAAATCTCCGTCTGGGTTGACCCCGAGTTTTGCCGCAGATTGTTAACTTCTTCCCCGAGCTTTTCCCGTTCAGCCTCAAGCGCCGATATGTGGGTCACGTCTGTTTTTAACCTTAAACTGGCTATTTCGGCACGCAGCTTTTCATCTTGTCTCCGAATGCTGTTGCGTTCGTTTCGGTACGTTTCCATGCGGCCCTTGTAAGCCGCCGCTTCACGCCCAAGTTTGCCACCGTACTTATCCGTGTGCCGAATGTTAAATTGGGTTCTCTTGACGCCGCGTTTGACCCGCACTATTTCCCTGTCCAGGGTTGCGATGCCTTCCACAAGCCGCGTCATATCGATTTTGGCTCGTTCAATCTCCTCCTCAAGACCTGAGATGTCGGTTCCTCTCTGAGTCAGGTGAGTCTGCAACGCGTTAACGGCTTCATCCAGGCTTTTCAGGGCGTTTTCGCTCGGGATGATGGTTGAGAAGTCTATCGGCGCACGGTAATACCCGCTTTCGAAAGCGCCAGGCTCGTACAAGTCACCGTTAACCGTCACGGCGCGGTAGCCTTCGTTTGAAATAGCAAAAGCCGCTCTGTCGTTTGAAGCCACTACGGTGTCTCCGAAAACGTAGTTCACAGCCAACTCGTAGCTGCTCTCGTACTTCATGAAGCTGGTTAGGGCGCCGATGACGCCTTCGCGGCTAGGCGTTCCCTTGTTTTTCGGGTTGATAGCGCCCTGCAACGGGATAATCTTGATTCTGCCCAGTTTCATCCGCCTGAGCGTTTCGGTGCAGGTGAAGGCTGAATCCAGGTCTGCCACAACCAACGCGTCAAGCCAACCAGTCGCCGCAGCCTCAATGGCTTTCTTGTAGTTCTTGTCAATCTTAATCAGGTTCCGAAGCCTGCCAAGAATCCCGTTTATCGCGCCTACGTTGCCCATTTCCTCAATGCTTCTCAACGCTTTTTCTTCAGCAGCGATAGTGGCGGCAAGATCCCTCTGCGTGGCAAACTCTATCACGGCATCTTTGGCGGAACTGGCTATTTTTTCAGCTTCACCGATTTCTTTTTCAACGGTTTCCTTCTGCGTTGTTTTGCGTTCGATCGTACTTTCAAGGTTTTTAAGCTGGCTTTTCTGGTCTTTCTGGACTTGCTCCAGCTCAGAGAGTGACTTTTCAATTTCGGCTAAGCTTGTCTGGAATCTTTCTTTTCGCACGTTCAAGTTTTTTATTCTTCCCGTGCAGAGACGAAGCGCCGCTTTGTCTTGAGTGTACATCGAACGCAGGTACGCCAAACGCTTAACGTGGCTATCGATTTCAGTCTGCTTTGCACGTATCTGCCCGTTGTTACCGTCAAGTCCACCCCAAAGCTCGGCTGTCTGCTTCGCCAGCGCTTCATGCTCAGAAGCCTTTTGAGCCATCTGTTCTTGAATTTTCCCGAGTTCACTTCGAAACGCCCTGATTTTCAAACGGTTTTCCCGTATTTCGCTTCGAATGGTTTCCTGCTGGGCAAGGTTGTTTTCTCTTATGCGCTTTAGGCTTTCCAGGGTTCCCTGACCAGAATTGATTTTCGTGGTTAACTCGGTTAACTTGGATTTTAACTCGCCGATCGTTATTTGAACCTTAAGAACCTGTGAGCCGCCTTCTTCAAGGTTTTCGCCGCTGAGCTTACGCCATTCACCCTCGATGTCATGACGTTTATTCCTGCGCAGGTCACGCTGCTCTTTGAGCTTGTCAACCCTAGCTTTTACTTTTTCAGTTTGGCTTCCCGCCTCGTTTAATTTGGCGTTCACCTGGGTTATGTCACTTGATATCTTGATGGCTTGAAACTTTTTTGTTTCCTCTTGAATAAAGTCGTGACGCTGAAGCTGGTTGCGTTCCCGCTCCAAATCATCAAGGCGTTTCTGAACCTCGTCGATTCTTCCCATGGCAGTGCGGATTGAAATGTCTCCTGCGCGGAGTTTTTCCTCGGCTTCAGCCTTCTCCGAGTCGTACTGGCCTATCCCGACGAGGTCTTCGATTATTTTTCGTCGTTCCAAAGAGTTAATCTCTGTCAGCCTCGTCAGGGTGCCCTGCGGGATGATATTTTGGCTCATGCTGCTGATCGAGCTCATAGAGAGGGTTTCCGTGATGTAAGCTCTGGACATTCTCCTGCCGTTTAAGCGGTAAACGCTTTGACCATTCTTGAAAACCTCACGGGAAATCGTCACCGTAGTTGTGTCCACGGGCATTGTGCCGTCTGAATTGTCAAATTGAATAACAACCTTCGCCATCTTGGCTTTTTCCTGCCCCGCCTTCTCTGAACCGTGAAAAATCAGGTGAGCAGCGCTTTCAGCTCGAAGCCTCCGTGTGCTAAGCTCGCCAAGAGAGAACAGCACGGCGTCGATTATGTTGGATTTTCCGCTTCCGTTCGGGCCCGTTAAGGCAGTGAAGCCTTTGTCTAAAGATATTTTGACGGTCTGCGGCCCGAAAGACTTGAAGCCTTTCAACTCGATTTTTTTTATGTAGGGCATTTAGCCTTGTCCTCACGGCAGCGGTCTATGTTATTTTAACATCTCATCCACATACGTATAAAAGCTTATAGATATGCTACAGCGTTTATAGGAATACTTTTGAGATGTTGAGTTGTCCTAAGCGTTTGAAAATCTCTTAGGTTTTTTGTAGAAATGCATTGTGACCACGTTGTATGTCTATCGGAGCTCCTGATTTAAGTTTAAAGAAACAAGTGGTAACGATCTTCACCGCCGCGTGAATCAAGAAACTGTTCTCATTCACTGCACGGGCCGTTCTAAGCCACAGCGCCAACAGGGTTCAGCACCAAATTTTCACCAAACCCACTGGACATAATTTACAGCAACATTTCAGGAAACTTGTATGCTTTAACGGTAAATACCAGTCCTAGCCTAAGTTCTGGCAATTACAACGTAAATGCTGAAGCCACCTTGACCATACCCATTCAAATGCTCGTTCCAAATAGCAATTGGCGCGGTGTGATAGTTTGTCAAGTTACCAGCTGGGTGAATAGTAACATAGGGGTTCCCTTCGAGAGTTCGTTCATTATCAAAGAAGAGAGGATTTGTGCGTTTCGCCAAAAAGCACTTATGTATGCATTTGCTATCAATTGTATACGTGATATTGATGACGCTTAAACCGTTAGCTGTAAGAATACCTTCAGAAGTCGAACAAGAAATCAGCGAAATCGTCGAGGAAGAAAAAGTGGATAAAGCAACAGTAGTGAGAAACCTTCTCGAAATAGGTCTCGCTGAATGGCGCAAGCAAACCGCGCTGGATCTTTTGCAGGAGGGGAAAGCCACTTTTGCTAAGGCGGCGGAGATTGCTAAGCTTTCGCTTTGGGAATTTGCTGACCTTGTTAAGCAACGCAATATAGAGTGGGTTAGATTTACCCCTGATGAAGTAGAAAAAGAGTTCAGGGAAGCGTCGGCGGCGAAATGCGAGAGAAGCCGTTAGTTTTTGATTCTACGCCGTTAATTTACTTAACGAAGGCTGGGCTAAGTAGAATCTTCAAGGAATTAGATGGAGAAAAGTTAACCTCACTTCTGGTTAAAAGTGAAGTTGTTGATGCAGGTAAGAACAAAGGTCTTCCTGATGCGCTTGTTTTAGATAAGTCGTTCATGAACGGTGTCTTCAAAGTGTGCGAACCCACAGATAAGAAGCTCTTGAACAGGTTGTTGAGTACTCACGGGCTTCATGTTGCTGACGCAGAAGTTTTAACCCTTGCCCATGAACATGCGGGCATCGCGGTGATAGATGACGAAGTTGCCAGGAAGACAGCGAAAGTTTACGAGATTGAATACGCCGGTTCAGCTTATGTTTTAATGAGGGCGGTTTGTGAAGGGCTCATTTCGAAAGCGAAGGCTAAACAAGCAGTTAATGACATGGTTTCTTCAGGTTGGCGGTGTAGTGTTGAGAGTTACATGAAGATCATAGAAGCTTTAGAAAAACTATGACCCGCTTTAGGGCTGTGAATCCTTTGTCTAAGGATATCTTGATGGTCTGCGGCGTTCAATCTGCCTTTCTTCTTCTACTACGAGATAGGCTTTGCGTTCTTGAAGACTGAAATGAGCGGCACGTTGTTTCACAGGTGTACCAGCACGATTGGATTCCGCTTTATTCGATTGCTGCCCTAAACGTAGTGGAGGCAGTAACCGTGATTCGAACCAAAAGATGCACAACAAATTCTAACCCCAAGTGAAAATGGAGGAGTTGGAACAAACAGAAAAATGAGGAATCTTCTTGTTTTGATGGCAGCGCATTCTTTTCGAAAGTGAAAACGGGTTCTCTTTTTCCTACAAAAAATTCCTTGAACTCTTGAAAAAACACAGATTACTTGAATTTAAACAAAAAAAAGAAAAGGGGTTTTGTTTGTTTTGTTCTTATGGTCTCTTTCTGAGGATAAGCAATCCGACTATGGCTATCGCGATGATTATGGCGATTACTGCGACGACCATGTAACCCATCAGGTCTGACGAGGTGACGTAGTTCGTTATGGGTGCTGCTGTTGGTGCGGGTGTTGCTGCTGCTGGTGAAGAGTAGAAGTGTGTTTCAGCGGTCGAGCCAAAGTAGCCGTTGTTGCCTGCGAAGTTGGCGTAGACTGTGAAGTTGCCGGGGATGTCTGGAGCCCATGTTAGACTGTATGAGCCGCTGCTGTCTGTTGTTGCTGTGCCTATCACTCTGGTGTTGCCGTTAGAGTCATGAACAGATATCACAACTGGTACGCCTGTGAAGTTGGTTGGCATTGGCTGCTGCTGGTAAACGTAGCTCATCCACTGGCTCATGCTAGCGTCAGAAGCGCATGGAACACCGTTCGGAAAGTCGCCTGCCTGCTGAGTTTGTTTCGTGCCTGCTGAGACGTCCATGACTGCGCCGCTTATCACTACATTGCTGCCAAAGGCTTCAACGTTAGCTGTGGTGCTGCTTGGTCCTCTGCCAACAAGGTAGATCTGGTTGTCGTAGCCGTTGAAGAATGTGTTGTACCCGTCTGCCACTGCATATGATGTGGCGCAGGCTGTGGCATCTGAAAGCGTCCAGATTTCTTGTCCAGTTGTAGCGTTAATGGCGCGTGTTTCTGCACCCTTATAGATTGGTGTTTCAAAAGTGTGCTCACCAGTAACCGTGTATACTACTCCGTTGGCTATAGCAGATATGTAAGTCGGGTAATTTGTTGCCCAGTTAAGGCCCGCGCTAGTGCTGTTGCCTTCGCCGCCGTTGCCGAATACCCAAAGCAGGTTTCCAGTAGTCAAATCATAACAGTAGACTATTCCGCTCATACCGCCGATGTATAGATTGCCGTAAGCCAATGTTGGACCTTGTCCGCTCCATCCTGTTGCGAAGAAGTTTAAGGCTGTCTGAGGTGTTGTTGGACCCCATATTTCTTTGCCTGTGCTCATGCTGTATCCTACGTACTGCATAGTTTCAGTGCGGTATTCAACGAAGACGCCGGCGCCGCCATTAGCTGTTTGGTCGGCTCCGTTGTATGAGATAGTCAAGTTGCCAGGTGGCGGGGTGACTGTGTTCGTCCATAGTTGAGTACCGATTGCAGTGCTAGTTGGGTTGAGGTTTAGGCCGACGTAGGTGTAGGGAGTCCATGTTGGTGATCCGAAAACGCTGTCGCCAGCAGATGGCATGGCACCAGCCTCGATGATTGCCATATTGTTGTAGAAAGCGCTCTCTATAGTGGCTGTTACGCCTACAGGTACTGTTGTGTCAAGTGAAGTCTCTGAAACGTTCCAGTCAAGTAAGCTTGGATTGCCTCCGGCAAGTATCGGTGGAACTACAGAAGGAGTCGTTGAAGGGCCTGAGTATTCATTGTCCCAAAGTCTTGACGAGTTCCATTCTTGCAGATAGTATTGATTAGGTCCTATTTGAGTGTATATCGGACCAAAAGGACCGTACCCCGTTATTTGGGTTGGTGCGAGGTTTACTAGGCTAACTATCAGGTATTCACCTTCAGGACCCATGAGTGCTGTGCCCGCGGGAACACCAGTTACGTTGAACAGCGGCGTTCCTGTGTCTGCATCATAACACATCCATTCCAGAGGTACCGGAGGCCCTAAGAAGGATCCGCCGACAGTTGCAACTAAGATTGGCGGCCAAACTCCGTGCTCGTTGGGGTCTTGCATGTCGTATACGTAGGCGAAAGATAGTGCAGGCATAGTATTGCTGCTCCAGATTTGCTGTCCTGTCTGCAGGTTGATGCAGACGGTGGGTCCACCTGTGGAGTCTGCGTATGATAATGGTTCGGTGTAGATGAGCATTCCGTCAATTATTATTGGGTTGGTGTATCTAGTGGCGTATGCGCTTCCTTCGGCATATGTGTCTCCCTGAATGAGGAAGTTGTTTCCTCCTACGACTCCTCCACTCTCCAGCGGCGTTGTCCACATAACGTGGCTAGTTACTGATCCAACATCATTTGGTTGGAAAGTAGCGCCAGCCATTCCGCTTGAGTAGCCTGGTGCACCTGTGCCCAGCCAGTTTGACGAGACCGTCCACCAATTAGAGTTCAAGCCATAGATTGGTCGTGTCCAGTAGCTGGTCGGAAGAGGCGTTGTTGGGTAATACTGTAGCTGCGCTGTTTGCACGGTTAGCGTTGTTGTTGCGGAGCAGGCTGCGTAAACGTTGCCTTGTGCATTGACAGGCCCGAAGGGACCCACAAAGGGTGCCCAAGTGTATGTTTGCCCTGGGAAATTGAAGGTTAGAGTGTACGTGCCGGTTGTTGAGGGCGTGAAGTGGTAGTCTTGGTTTGCCGTTGGATCCGAAACAGTAGCAAATGTCTGTGTTGTGTTTGAGCCATCAGGTGCCGTGATTGTGAGCTTGTAGTTTGCCCATCGGACACTGTTGCCGAACGCCGCTCCTGGCAATACTATGCTTAGCCACATGTCAATGTTAACTGATTGACCGATGCCTACGGGGTTGGGTGCTACATTAATGTACGCGTATGGGTGGAATGTTGGTGCAGTCGTTGCTTTAGCATTTGGTATTAGCATCATTGAAGCTGTCATAGAAAATATAAAGAGTGTTGCGATTACAATTGCTAAACTTTTATTTCTTGCAATATTCATGTTTAGTCTTTCTCCATAGTTTTTTTTGCTGAGAAGAGTAAAGTTACTACTCTTCCCAACAAGTTGCACCACTTTGTCTTTTTGCCTTTAAATAACTTGTGTAAAAATCGCTAAACAAACGTTAAAAAAGCGGTGGAAGAAAGGAATAAATAAGCAAAGTTAAATTAAGTTAGCCCTTGATTTTACAAAAATTAATTGTGGGATTGATGAATTTTTATTAATAATGCGAAAATATAGCCGCATATTGGTTGTTTTTGATAATGCTTTTGGTCTTTTGGTGAAGCTGAACGCGCCTTGTCTCGTTTTGCCCTATGACTCAAAGTTAGTTACTGCCCGAACTGGGTTTCTAGCACGTTTAGCATTAGCCAAAATGGTTCAGCCCCTGATTTTTTACCGTCAGCTGTTGGATAGCATGCTTTCGCTGAAATACCTGAAAGTCCAAATCGGCTATAGGATTGACTACAGCCGACCTGAACTGGCTCTTCATCTTGTCGAAAACAGACAGTAATGCGGCTACTCTTTCTTTTCTCCGCCCCGTCCCCGCCACATTTCCTGCATATGCATAGGCATCTTTTCTATCGCGTCTTTCGCCAGATCCATCAATTCTTCGTTTACCTCAACCTCAACTGTAAGCTTGAGTTTACCCTTCTTTTCTTGCATTTCAGTCATGGAACCACCTCCTGAACCTGCTTAACTGCCGTGGAAACAAGTTACCAAGAAGATGAACCGCCTGCATGCCAGTAAGATCCAAATCCACCTCGATACGGTAGTGGAACTTTGCCAGCCGTTTGGTCTTGGTTTTGTAATCTCCGATTGCCCCCGCCTCCTTGAACTTGTGCAGTTGCTGATTTACGAGAACCGTGATAGCCGTCGGCGCCAAGGGTTCGAAAACAAAAAGGAGTCTTAAAAGAACACGGATGACGCTCTCCAATAGGGATTCAGACACAGATTCTTTCTCAGTCATTTGTAGCCCTTCAAAATACGTAACGCAAATCCTTTTGCATGCCTCATTAAGCAGAAGCAAGAACTCACTTAAGAATGCAACGCGATTTTTTTAAGGTTGTGTGACTGTCATAAGACGACAACAAGTGACTATTATGGCGCTCGAAGAACTAGCCTATCAAATTTACGGGTGCAAAAAATGTAGGCTCTGGCAAGGTGCAAAACATGGCGTGCCAGGCGAAGGACCAGCGAGTGCTAAAGTCATGCTTATCGGGCAAAACCCGGGAGCACATGAAGATGAGGTTGGCAGACCTTTCGTTGGAAGGTCAGGCAGATTTCTAAACAAGGTTTTGGCTGAAAACGGGTTGAAACGCGAAGAGCTCTTCATAACAAGCATTGTGAAGCATGTCTCGCCGAAAAACCGAAAACCTTACCCTGACGAAGTCGCGGCATGCTTACCCTACTTAACCGCTCAAATCAGCGTTATCAAACCAAAAATAATCGTTCTGCTCGGCCAATCAGCGAAGGAAACCCCACGGTTTGAGGGAATCGAGTACATTGAAGCCATTCATCCCTCGGCAGCCATGCGTTTTAAGAAGATGCGAAACAAGTTTGAAGGGCAAATTGCTGAACTAGCAAAGAGAATGGCAAGCCTTGACGCCTGAAAACAAAAAAGACTGAGATTCACCATTTTTGTGCATAATTCAAGCCGCTTTTTAGCGGCTCAACTGCTTTAATCACCGGTATTGACGCCAGTTCGAAAATTGCAGAACTGAACCTCTTTATATCAAGCGTTTATTTTCTAATTTAAGAAGCATTGAGAGGCGGCTTGGCACGATCGAGACTGAGAACCTTACGAGGAAGTTCGGCGACCTCATTGCCGTCGACAACTTGACCCTCCGCGTGAACAAGGGCGAAGTCTTCGGCTTCCTCGGACCCAACGGCGCAGGAAAAACCACCACGGTGCGGATGCTCTGCTGCCTGATATCCAAGACAAGCGGCAAAGCCAAAATTGGCGATTACGAGATTGGCAGCCAAGAAAACGCCTTAAAAATCAGGAAGATGATCGGGCTTGTCCCCGACAACGTGGGTCTCTACGAGTCTCTCACCGCCTATGAGAACCTGGACTATTACGGGACGCTGTACAGGCGTACTGACGCCCAGCGGAAGGAGAGCAACGAGTACTTTCTCAAGTTGCTTGGTCTATGGGAGAAGAGGGACGCTTTGGCTGGGACGTTTTCGAAGGGAATGAAGCAAAAGCTTGCCATAGCACGGGCACTCGTGCATGATCCCGAAATTCTTTTCATGGATGAGCCGACGGCGAACCTTGACCCGGAGTCGGCGAAGACAGTTCGGGAATTTATTCTTGAGCTGAAGAGCCAGAAGAAAACGATTTTTCTGAACACGCACAACCTCGATGAGGCACAGAGAATCTGCGATAGAATCGCGATACTGAATACCAAGCTGATGGCGGTGGGCACCGCCCAAGAGCTCGAAAAATCTGTCCACGGAAGAAAAACCGTTATTCATCTAAGACAAGTGGATGAAGCGATTTTGGATTCACTCAAGAAGCTACGGGTTAAAAACTTGGTCAGAGAGGGTAACAAGTTAACGGTTGATGTCGTGAATCCTGAAGAGGAGAACCCTGACATCGTAAGCGCTATAGACACAGCGGGAGGGCGCATCGAAACCGTTACGGTGATTGGCAGTTCACTCGAAGACGCATACCTAAAACTAGTGAGGGAAAATAAACAATGACCAATTGGATGCCTTGGAAGATAGCGCGCAAAGAGTTGAAGGTGATCCGCAGAAAAAAAAGCATAATGTTCTACACCATCGCGCTCCCCTTCCTCCTCGCGGCTCTTTTTTCACTCGTCATAAGAAACGACGTAGCCTCCGGAATCCCCAGTAATCTTCAACTTGGCGCAGAATCCATCCTTTACTTCTTCGTTGTTTTGGCGGCTGTTCTTCCCAGCACCATTGCAGGCTACAGTATAGTGGGCGAAAAGATTGAGAAGACATTGGAGCCGCTGCTCGCGACCCCAACGACAGACGGCGAAATTCTCCTTGGAAAAAGCCTCGCAGCGTTCCTGCCGCCAATGCTTTCGATGTGGGCTGGAGCATCAACCTTCATGGCGGTAGCCGACTACATACTGCGCAACGCAGGGTTAAGCTACTATTATTTTCCCAATTGGAACGCAGCTGTTATGCTACTAATCCTCGCGCCTCTCGCAGCCATTTTCAGCGTCGAAGCAGGCGTGCTTGCTTCCTCAAGGGTGACCGACGTGCGGGGTGCAAACCAGATCGCGGGGCTCATGTTTGTTCCGTTCATGGCTGTCTTCGTTGCAGGAGTGGAAGGAATAATTACGTTGAGCATCACAACCCTTCTTATATTCGCGGGCGGTGTAGCGATTTTTGATGTGGGTCTTTATTTCGTGAGCAAAGGAACTTTCAGACGAGAAGAGATACTTACGAAGTGGAAATGAGGGTTAATTTAGTCTTAAATACATGAACGAGCAACATGGAAACCATTAGCAGCCTACCCATCGTGATCCACAAATGAGCAATCCTGAAAATTCTTCGGTGAAAACCACCAATCCCAGTACAGCCAACATGCCGATGAGCCGAAAAAACATTGTGAACGTGAACCACCTCCGCAAGGTGTATGGCTCAACGGTCGCAGTTGACGATGTGTCGTTCTCTATTGCTGAAGGCGAGGTTTTCGGCATCATAGGACCCAACGGGGCAGGTAAAACCACCACGGTTGAGTGTATTTCAGGGCTTCGTGTTCCAGATTCGGGGTCCGCCACTATTTACGGTCTTAGCCCAAAGAATGACCGCGAAGAAGTCCGCAAATGTGTAGGAGTCCAGCTTCAGGAAAGTGCATTGCCTCCCCGCATCAAAGTCTGGGAAGCCCTAGACTTGTTTGCGTCTTTCTACTCAAACCCTCTGGATTCCCGCGAGTTGCTGGAGACGCTTGGGATAGCGAATAAGCGAAACTCCACATTCAAGAAGCTGTCTGGCGGTCAAAAGCAGAGGCTTTCAATCGCGCTAGCGCTCATCGGAAATCCTAAAATCGCCATTTTGGACGAGTTGACCACGGGTCTTGATCCCGAGGCGAGACGCGAAACCTGGGGTCTTATCGAGCGGATTAGAGATCGGGGCGTGACGGTGATTCTTGTTACGCATTACATGGATGAAGCTGAAAGGCTCTGTGACCGAGTAGCCCTGATCAACCGTGGCAGACTTATCGCGCTTGATACTCCAGCGGCTATGGCAGCCCGCGAAGGAGGCGAAGTGCACATGCAGTTCGTGCCTTCAGGAACCGTGGATGACAAGGTTCTATCTGCCCTACCCGGCGTGACCTCGGTTGAGCACAGGGGATCACGCGTTGTTGTTGCGGGTTCAGGGGATTTGACTACTATCGTGCTCTATGCCCTCCTAAACATGGGTGTGCAGGCGTCGGATGTTCAGGTGAAAAGCGGCAACCTCGAAGACGCCTTCGTCAGACTCACAAAGACAGATGACAGCCCCAAAAAAAGTGAGGTGAGCAAACAATGACCACTCAGGATTCCAAAGCAGCGGTTCAAAAGCCCCAGAAGCCTTTCTGGGAACTTGTCAAAGTCCAGGGAAAGCTTGCTCTTAGGGAGCCGACCAGCCTGGTTTTCGGCGTTGCACTTCCAGTGTTCTTGCTGGTAATATTCGGCTTGATTCCAGCTTTCAACAAGCCCCTTGCCGGCACCAATCTGACAGTTTTCCAAATTTACATCCCCATCCTCATGGTGACCGCGCTGATAATGATCGGGCTGATAGGCCTGCCTATTCCAATCGTGAGAGACCGCGAGATCGGCTATCTCAGGCGAGTCTCCACCACACCCGTGTCGCCGACCAAGCTGTTGGCTGCGCAGGTGACAATCAACCTTATCCTTGCGGTGGTAGCCTTCGTGATAGTTGGGGCTGGAAGCGTCTTAATCTTCGGGGTGAAGGTAACGTTAGAGATTCCTGGATTCGTTCTCTCGATAGCGTTGGCAACGACCGCAATGTTTTCTCTGGGATTGCTTATAGCTGCGCTGGCAGGTACTCAGGGGGCGGCTAATGGGATGGCGATGGGTCTTCTTTATCCGCTGCTGTTTTTCGCGGGGGTCTACGTTCCCATGCAGATTTTACCCGGTTACCTGCAGACAATCAGCTACTACACGCCCGTGGGCGCGGCAGTGAAAGCCCTCACAAGCACCATCCAAGGCAACTTCCCCTCGCCGATTCCGCTGGCGGTGATGGCTGCCTACTCAGCGTTCTTCAGCTACATCGCCGTACGATACTTCAAATGGGAATAAGAACCCCGCCGAAACCCAACCGCCCAAAACCGACTATGCCGCCAACATGGAGTCAACATGGAAAGTCGCAACCCGACAAAGCTAAAGTCGCATCACACAAAAAGAATCAAACACTAAACCCAAAAAGCAACCCAAAACGCAAAAAGCCACGCGTGAAAGTCGCAACTTTCGCCAGCCGCGAAGTCGCAACTTAAAAAAACCTTGAAACTTTTATATATTTCAGATGCCAATTCATTGTTGAGTGTCATGGCTGAAGTTTGTACAACATGCGGGCTTCCAAAGGACTTATGCGTTTGTGGAGAAATAGAGAAAGAGCAACAGAGAATACGCGTCCGACTTGAAACACGGAAATTTGGCAGACCAACCACCGTCATCGACGGCATGGAAGACAAAAACATAAACCTGGCAAGCATCGCTCAAAAACTCAAAACCTACTGTGCTTGCGGAGGAACCAGCAAAAACGGCCAAATTATGCTGCAGGGAGATCACCGAGACAGAATACGCGAATTCTTGTTGAAACTTGGTTATCCACAGGAAAACATTGAAGTACAGTAAACGCATGGTCTAAAACGTAAGGCGCAATTAATGAAGTTAGATGACGTTCGCGAAGTATTCAAGTCCATTAAACACCGTAAGCCAACGCAGATTTTTTGCCCATCCTGCGGCAGCCCGAAAATAAAGCTGGCAACAGGCCTCACCATCGGTGGATTAGCGCCTAAACAATACTACTGCGAAAAATGCGGCTACGTGGGAACAGTAGTTATGGAACTTGAAGAAGACAAAAGCTTAAAGAACGAAAAAGAAAAAGAAGAAACTGACGCTTGACTAAAAAAAGAAAAGCGCCTTTAGTCGGGCAACTCGAGATTTAGCTGTTTCTTAAGTGTCTTGTAGCGGTTACGAACCGTCACTTCTGTCACGCCTGCGGCTTCAGCGATGTCTTTCTGAGTCTTCTTCTCGTTATTCTGCAAGCAAGCAATGTACAAAGCAGCAGCAGCTAAACCCATCGGGTCCTTTCCCGCAGCGGCACGCTTGCGCCTCGCGTCTCTGAGAATCTGGATGGCAGCACCCTGAGTTTTTCCCGAAATACCAGTTTTCTCCGCGATTTTTGACACGTAAGTCAATGGGTCAGCGATAGGCATGTGAACTTCAAGCTCACGAAGCAGCAGCCTGTAGCATCTTGCAACGTCTTTCTTGTCAACAAGGCTCGCTTCAGCAATCTCGCGCAAAGTTCGAGGCGTTCCACTTCCACGGCAAGCAGCATAAAGCGACGCAGCAGCTATGGCAGCAATTGATCTTCCCCGAACTAAGCCCTTGTCTAAGGCTTTACGATAAACGACAGCGGCTTTTTCTTTGATTGGGGGTGGAATGTAGACTTTGTCTGAAAGCCTGTCGAGTTCCGCCATGGCTTGAGCAAGATTTCGGTCGATAGACGAGTGAACACGGCTTCGTATTTGCCATTTCCTCAAACGCCACATTTGCAGCCTTGTGGAGAGGGGCAGTTTTCTTCCAAACGCGTCGCGATCTACTTGGCTAATGGCTGTGGATAAGCCTTTGTCATGGACAGAGTAGGATGTGGGAACCCCAACGCGGCTCCTGGACGCTTTTTCTTCCTGCGTAAACGCGCGCCATTCAGGACCTTTATCCATCATTTGTTCGTACAGGACCAACCCACAATCGCCGCACACGGTTTCACCCGTGTCATAATCATGAACTAAGTTTTCGCTACCGCATTCAGGACACTTATCAACCAAGCGCTGTTGTGGATGGACCTCTTTTTTGCTCAATATTCTACACCTCATTTCAATATGCGTAGAACCGTCACTATAGTCCAAACAAGGGCAAGAAAATAGTAAATTCGGCCCGCGCAAACTAAGCAAAGTTGATATTTACCTATTTAAGCTTTGTGGTATTAATAAATGTATTGCACAAGATGATTTCGATTATTCAAAGAGGAAACGCAAATCCACCATGGAAAAAACGCAAAAACTTGCTTAACAGAGCCCTTTTTACGCGCGCAAGACCCTGAAAAAAAGAAAACAAAAATTTGATAGGCAAGCTGCAAACGAACGCTAAGCGCCGAAACTGCTCAGTGGAGAAACTTCGGCATCACAAGTGCCTCAGCTTAAGTCTTATTAGCCAAGGTTCGCGTATGTAAGTGTACTTCGAGGAAAAAGGGGAAAAAGGTGGCTAAAAACAGCGGCTTCTTTGCTCCTGCAGACCTAATTCGAACTGTGGCAATCGTAGGGGTCATTCTGCTCCACGCATCCAACGACTTAACCCTCGAACAGATGAACTGGTTCGAAATCGTCCGCTGGAACACCGTCACCGTCTACCAGAGTGTAGGAAGACTGGGAGTTCCCCTGTTTCTGTTGTTGACTGGCGCACTGCTGCTTCAACCGAGCAAAATCAGCGAGCCCATCGGGACATTTTTTAAGAAACGCTTGGCTCGAATAGGGTTACCCTTCATTTTTTGGGGTGCCGTCTACTATGTCTGGGACTTCTTTGTCGTCCATCAAATCAACAGCCAACCGATCACTACAAACTCCATCATTCAAGGCATACTAACTGGCCCGTACTACCAATTCTGGTACCTCTACCTGCTTCTGGGTCTCTACCTTGTCACGCCGATCTTGCGCGTTGTGATTGCTCACGCGGAACGCAACCTCATCAAGTACCTTTTGATACTTTGGTTCTTAGGCGCCTCCCTCTTGCCAGTCATATACTTGGTGACGCCGTACCGTTTAGACAGCAACGTCTTAACATTCACAAGTTATGCCGGATACTTCATTTTAGGCGCTTACCTGATAACCGTCCAAATGCGCCGCCGCAGCCTTGCAATCTTGCTGACTCTTGGAGTCGCTTTGACAGTGCTCGGCACCTATCAGATCGCGCACACCATCGGAGGACCCGAAATGTGGTTCTTCCAAGATTACCTTAGCCCAACAATCATCTTGGCGTCTGCAACGCTGTTCATGCTGCTGATTTCTCTGCAGACACCTCCGGTTGAGGCACCCGCCATTAAAGCACCTTCACTTCAGGCGTCGTCGGTTCAAGCGTCGGCGCTTCAGGCAACCACAGAACAGGCAACAAGCCCAAGTCAGAAAGAGACAAGCCAGGATCACCCCCGCTTATCCAACGGAAGAAAACTGCTCATCATAATTAGCGCAAACACTCTGCCGCTGTACCTGTTCCACGTGATGGTGCTTGAAACCCTTCAAAAAGGCTATTTAGGCTTCGCAATCAACGGCAACACAATCAACTCCATCGTTGGCATTCCCCTGAACACGGTGATAGTCCTCTTCGTGAGCTTAGGAATAATCCTAGCGCTGAAAAAAGTTCCAGTTTTAAAACAGCTGGTCGGTTGAATGCCCACTCGCTTGGCGGATGCGATGCACGCTTCAGGTTGGAATTGTAAGAACGCTTATTAGGAAAAAAATTGTCCTTAAACTCTAGCCCAGACTGAAAAAGCGTTGAAGCCCGGTGGTGTAGTGGTCAAGCATAGAGGGCTTTGGACCCTCCGACGAGAGTTCGAATCTCTCCCGGGCTACCATTCCTAAGCTATAATTTATACCGTTTTTGGAGTATCACTTGATTTCTGAAAACAAAAATGATGCAAACGACGACTGCTGCCACACGCAACGTGTTCATGTGAATAAGCACCATCTAGTCCTTTGCGTGCTTTTTTTCTTTTCCTAAATACCAGTACAGGCCAACTAAAACTATTGCCCCAATAGCTACAGCAACCCCTACTCCATAAATTACTTCATGAAGCAAATTTGACTGCGCTGTAGAGTTATTAGAAGATGTTGTGAATACGATGGATATTTGGTGTGTACTGAAGTGGGTTGTGTACCATACGTAGTAGTTGCTGCTGTCTTGGGTGTAGCCTTGGTTTTGAGCTGGTTGACCGTCTATGTAGATTACCGGGGTGGTTCCATAAGGTACTGCACTTATTGGAATAGTTATATTACTAAAGCCTGTGGTGCCGCTTTCGCCTGTCACAGTGAAAGACACAGTTGTTGTGTTGTCGAACTGGTCTGTTGAGATTGTGACGTTGGACATCTGTGAACTGGTTATGTTTCCACTGATTGCAAGGTTAACCTTTGAGCCATTATCTATCGTTGCAGGCACAGTCGTTGGTGTTGGCGTTTGGGAAGGTGTTTGAACAGGCGTAGGTGTGGGTGTAGGATTATTTGGCGTTAATATTGTTAACGCAGCTTGTGCAGTCGGGTTGTTTTCATCACATTCTCCTCCGAGAACGATATTATTGTTGGTATCTAAGACTAAGGTATTATCATCGTAGTGTACTTGAATTCCAGTAAAAACTTGTAGTTGTGTGCTGCCACTATACAAAGCCCAATAGCCTCCAACTCCGTATGCTGCGATGCTTGCATCGCATTTGTCTAATATTAGAACTTGACCGTTTAGAAGGGGTATGATGTTTGCGTAGCGTTGGCCATAGCCATTTGGCTCAATCATAGGCAAGCTTGCAAAACAGGATGTTGTTGTACCGTTATAAATGTAATAATTGAATACTCCCGTGCTATTCATTGAACAACTAAAGTAAACATTTGTTCCGTCAGAACTGACAAAGCATCTATTTCCGCTGCCGCCGATAAAAGTAGAACTATAGGAACCTGCTTGATATACGGAAGTCAATGTTGGCGTTCCTTTCATATTTAAGCTAAATAAATCGGCTCCATAACCAACTCTCCATCCTAATATAAAACCTAGTCCGAGAGATCGGTCATAAGTGAACATGTGCTCGCTGGATGTGAGATCTATGTTTGGGTCGGTGCTGGAAGTCATATTGAAATAAAAGTTCCAGTCGGCTTGATTGAAAAGATTATTTGGTGAAGCGGTTATTATGTCGCCATCATATGAGCCTGTGTTTACCGCAGTTATAACAAATTCATCAAGAGATTGAATGTAGTACAATTGTGTAACGTAATGACAGTTAGGTACAAGCTGCATATCATTGAATGCGTGTGTGCTAGTGTTAAAACTGCCTATAAAGCCACATAGACTTGAATTGTTAATTTGTCCGCAAATGTAAATGGTATTGTTTGAAAATGAGGGATAAGTGTAGACATTGAAATCACAGTAACCTTGACTTGTTTGCGACAGCAGACTGACTGGTTGCCATGCATTATTGGCACTCCAAACTTGAATTATACCGTTAGCGCCGCCTGCACCGTTATAATTTTGCCAACTTGTTGTACTTAAAACAAAAATATAGTTTTGACCGTTGAGAACTGCAGGCTTCTGGTCTTGCGTATCGGGCGATGCGGATGTTACTCCAGCAAAAGACATAGTGTATAAGCCACTGCCGCTTGTAGGGCTTTGAGCCTTACCCAAATGCACCGCAGTAACTCCAACCATCGTGAATACTAAGAGTGCCAAGATTAATGGTAGTGTTAATGCTGTCCTTTTCATAAGCACCAGTTAATAATATGTCTGGCGTGAATTCATGCTTTTCGCTTCAAAACTAGTTGAAGGGGTAAATCTGGTTTTTCTCAAGGTAAGACAGGGATTGCTTTGTTTTCTCTAAAGTAACTTGTTCCAGAACGATTTCAGGGCTAATTTGACATTCTTCAACAACAGCTGTGAATTCCCGCCAGTCAATTTTGCCTTGGCCAACTTCTAAATGTTGATCTTTTTCTCCCAAGTTATCGCTTATGTGCACGTAAGAAATCTTTTCGCCGAGATTCTCTACCCATTCACGAAAGGGTACCTTAGAGTAAACGTTTAAGTGACCGATATCAAGGCAAACCATTAGCCTTGGCGAGCTGACTTCATCCAGCAGTTCTTTGAACATTTCATAGGTCGGTTCCCAAGTGTTTTCCAAAAGAATTGTGCCAGCGTATTTTTCCAGAGCTTCCCTCCAGAAGACAGCATTTCTTTCCACCCAGTTTTTCCTGAAATAATTGTCCTTCACAAGCGGATTAAAGTTCCCATGGAAAACGACCTGAGTCACGTTTAGTTTTCTCGCAACTTCTAAGCTGTCGAAAATCCGCTCTTTTGAGATTTCAGCTATTTTCTTGTCGCTGCTGTTCACGAGGACATCCTGGAATACTCCATGGAAGGAGAGTTTTCCTTTGAAGGCCAAAAGTCTCTCCTGATGTTCACGGAGAATCTTGTTCCAATCGGCGTCGTACACGTTTGCATAGGCGAACGTCGCAATTTCCAAGTTGAACTTGTTCTCTTCTGCGAAATCAACGAAGTCTGAAAAAGTCTCATGGATTAAAGGTTGCACATAGATCTTAGACATCGGCACCACTTTCTATAACTCATCATCAGAGACTGCATTTATCTTTTAACAAGACAGCAAAAAACTGTTCTGCTGAATGTTAAGAGGGCTGAGCAAACTACGAACAGTGACCTTCTTGCCGCCGACGGCATAATCATAGGGTCACCTACTTATTTTGGGCAGATGTCCGCCAAGCTCAAAGCGGTCATCGACGAATCTGTGAAAATTCATGAAAAATTAACGGGGAAAGTCGGCGGCGCCTTCACAAGCAGCGGCGGAACAGCTTCAGGCGGCGAAACCACGCTTTTGTCCATCGTGCATGCGATGCTTATTCACGGCATGTTCGTGCAGGGCAGAGCCGATGACAAGCAATATGGCGTCGCAGTAACTGGCAAACCAAATGAAGAAGACTTGGCAGAATGTGAAGAACTCGGGAAACGGGTCGCCACCTTAGTCTTGAAGTTAACCCAGAGCTAGCGGTTGCGTAAGTTAATTTTCGAAAGAGCCCCTTCCACCTTGCGAATTAGAGGTTGCCTGACCATCAAAGTATACTGTTCTTTAGCGGTGTTCTCTTCGAGAACAGAGTGAGAACGGTTTTGTTCTTAGGGGAGTATTATTAGGTGCCAAGATGATTAGCAACGCAGTGAAAAACCAATGATCGAAAAGAAACTGATACTTTGCGGAATTCTCGCCATAGCAATCGGGATAGCAACGATCGTACCGTTAGAATACATGATGGCTGCCGAAAACCAAGTAAACGCTCAAACGACCTTCACGCCGTGGTTTAACGTCAGTGTCCCCTACGCCTACGTCAACCTTGACCAAAGCGGCGGAAACAGTACAATGACTTGGGATGCCGCTTCGATTGAAGCAATCGCAAACTTCTCTTTGACTCCTGACGCCATCGCCCTCAAGAATGCAGATGCCCGAATAGAGTTCTATCAGTTCCAAGTCTCTTCTGACCAAGGACCAATTGTTAACATAACCTACAGCGTCGCAGTATCTATAGAAAAACTAAACGTCACTGGAGTCCCAGGCGGTGTATACATGGCTATCACTGGGTCCGGAGGAAACTCATTCACCTTCGCAGACGGAACCACTTACAAAGGTCCTAGCACAGGCAATTGCGGCGGCGACGTAGTCTTAGCAAACATACCTGGCGAACCCATGCAAAACTTCACCAATGCAGTTGTAAGCACCTTTGTAGCTAGCTACAACGGAAATAGTGCGTCACAGTTGACTGAACTTAGAAACGCCAAAACATTGTACATCGATTTAAGCAGGATATGCTCGGTTTCATTTGAAGGCAACGCCATAACAGGTACTACCACAACTGTGTCAAGCGATAAAGTCCTACAGCATATAGTGCTAACAAAAGAAGGCAACGGATTCGTATATGGAACCTACACAGCGGGAACTGTACCGTTCCCAATAGAGACGCCGTCAAACCCCACAGGGAGTTCAAGTCTAAATCCAAACATACTCGAACCGTACAACTCTACTCTAGCAAATCCATAGGTTGCGACAAACGTGGCTAACGACGAACTCGAAGGCAACACATTAACCGTCTACGCGTACATAGTTCACAACGCAAAGCCAGTGGGAACAAGAGAGGTCACAAGAGGCGCAAACCTAAGCAGCACAAGCGTCGCGTTCAGGCACCTGCAGAAGCTTGAGGACATGGGTTTAATCGAGAAAAACAGTTATGGCGATTACGTCTTAAAGGAGAAGACAAACATCAAGGGGCACGTGTGGGTTGGCCGAAACCTCATACCGCGGTTGATGTTCTACTCCTTCTTTTTTCTCGGCGCTTTCGCAGCCGAGACAGCAATAATATTGCTGAGCGTCCTAATAAACGGCATAGCCGTTCAGGTGAGCTTCTACTTCTTGACGGGCATGACTGGAGTCGCGATGACTCTCTTCTTAATAGAAGGCGTCTTGCTGTACAGAAAATTGAACCCGAACCGCACGTGACCTGGGCAACCCCGCGAACTGCTGCCAAGGCAGAGAGGAACGGAAAGGAACGGAAGCCAACGGGAAGCAACGGGAAAACACGGGAAACAACGCTAATCCACGGGATTCCACGGGAAAAAACGTGACCTGCAAAAGCCTCAAACCCCAAACCAAAAAAGCAACCCAAAACAAACCCAACAAAAAAGCCTGCAACCCACAAGAAGAGACGTCATTCAGGGTGTTCTTGATGATAAATTCTGCTGTGCAGGTACAGTGAAGCGGCTCCCGTGAATAGCGCCACGAGGCTAACTGCATAAAGCGGCAGGACAAGCTGGGCGCCGTAGCTTGCTATTTGCTGCTGCCAACTCCAAGGGTACGGCTGGTTCCACAGAGGCCAAGCCCCAATCACCACGAAGGTGAACCCAAGCGCAGTCACCAGCATCGCCGCGTGCTCCTTATCATCGACCCTTCCAGGCTGAACGCCTCTTATGCAGTAGTAGGTCAGCATCAACGTTCCAACCGCGCACATCACAAGAAGGATAGGAATCGTGTAGGTCCATTGAGCCACGATAAAGCTGAAGGCTTGCCAAGTCACGTAGTAGCCTGGGTAAGTGTCAGACAGGTTTGGCATGATGAACCATAAGTCGCTTACCCCGAAAAACACCAGCAACAAGCCAATTATCACTTGATGACTCCTCACAAACGACGCCACTTGGCTTGCCGAACTTGAATGATTCAGAGCACGCTTCACCCACACGCAGTAGCTACTTGAAGCTTAATGGTGGGCCCGAGGTGATTTGAACACCTGACCAACAGATTATGAGTCTGGCGCTCTACCGAGCTGAGCTACGGGCCCACAGCGCTTTCTCTTAATATTGCTGTTTCATACTCCATTTAAACATTTTCCGTTTACAAAGCTCACGGGCATTCTACGCATCGGATTTGTCACGTGTTCCAGTAGTAGATTTTTGAGTATTTTTCTTGAAAGTTAAACGCGGTATCGTTGTAGATTATGTCCAGCCTCAGCCCGTAAACGCTTAGGAGTTGGTTTAGGTTCGACCAAATTGTCGGGGATAACGCATCCGAATTCCATATGCCCCAAATCTTGTCAGTCGGAGTTCTCACGCCCCAACCGTAATCTTGTGGAAGAACAAAGGCTGCCTGCGCGTTTAACGTGCCAAACGTGCCGTTCAGGCTGGAATGCATTTGACTCCAGAAGTTTTCCATCGCGCTGAATTGATCTGAAGTCAAGATTCCGTAGGGGTTCGTTTCTGGATAGTCGAAGACAACTATGTACTTGGCTCCTGCGTGGTAAGCGGTCTGCATGTCTTGAAGCATCAGGGTTCCGTTCTCCAAGTAAGGAGGCGTGTTCTGGGACCAAGTTATTATTGCACCCCACTGCTTGCCCTGCGCGTCTGCCGCGCCTCTGCAAAGGTCTATTTGCTGAATCTTGCTTGTCTCATTGGTGCCTCCCGTGCTCCCTAACTCCGCAAACACGCAGTTGTACCCTGCCAGGTAATCGAACCAGTAGAGCGCGTAATCCGAAGTGAAGGCAGGTATACCCAGCGTTTTCAAGTCCTGCATGCTTTGAACCGAACCGAGGCTGTTGACGTATGTGCTTGCGGCTTCAGCATAGTTTGTATCATTTGAGAAAAGCGCCGTTTCGTTGTTCCATGCGCCTAGATCGATTTGTTTTCCGCCAGGTTCATCGTAATAGTAGATGCCCAAGAGCTTGCTTCCGTACCTTGCCCTGGCATCGGTGACCCAAATGAATTGCCACGGATAAATTATGTGCGAAATATACTCAAAATACACTATGATGCTCAAGCCTTGGCTTACGGCGTAGTCGCAGACCGCTGTGAGGGAGGTTCCGTTGACGGTTTCGTTGAGGGTGTCCAAGGTGAATGAAGCCACGATAAACAGGTTTGTGTACCCCTTCACCTTGTTTATCAACTGTTCTGCCTGGCTGACGGTGTTGCCTCCGAATGTGACTCCGAAGTAAACTGGGGTGTTTTGAACTGCGCTTTGGTTTCTGTAATGGAAATAAGCCGTTGGCGCAAGAATGGATACGATCAGAAGAGCACCTATAAGAACTATCCAAGCCTTCTTCATTCTGTTTCATTCTTCATAGGCGACTTGGAAAATATTAGGCTTTTTGAAAAAACTAACTTGGCTATTGCCAGAGTCTTTTCATCTTTCTCTCTATTTTCGGTAGTATGGTCGTTTAATGTAGTTGTAGGCTTCCAACGCTGCGACGATGCCTTGACCGACCGCCGTGCCAACCTGCTTAATAGGGTGATCTGTAACGTCGCCTGCGGCAAACACGCCTGGCAGATTCGTTTTTTGCATCACGTCAACTTTGATGTATCCGTGCTCATCCGTCTCTACCCCGGCAGCTTTGGCGAGTTGACTGTTTGGCGCTTCACCGATTTGAACAAAAACCGCGTCCACCGCCAACTCACTTGTTTTTCCCGTAACATTGTCAACCAGACTTACAGCTTTCACTTGCCTGTCACCCATTATTTCCTGAATTTCAGTGTTCCACATTACGCTCACGTTGCTCTTAGCTGAAATGTCTGAGACCAAGCTTTCTTCAGCCCTGAAAGCCTGCCGCCTGTGGACCACGATAACTTGGGAAGCTAACCCTGAAAGGTAAAGGGTGGTGATGCAAGCGGTGTTTCCGCCGCCGACGACCAGAACCCGTTTGCCCTTGAAGAAGGGTCCGTCGCACACGCCGCAGTAGCTTACGCCTCTGCCTTTGAATTCCTTTTCGCCTTTGACGCCGATTTCCCTGTAATGCGAGCCAGTGGAGTATATCACTGCCTTAGCTTCATAGGACGCCCTTGAAGTCTTCACGGTTTTGTTTTCACCCGCCAGGTTCAATTCGATGACGGGTTCTAACTCGCGAATAGTGGCGCCGACCTTTCTGCAGTGCGAAGTCATTTTCTCCGCTAAGTCCCCGCCGCTAATCTCGGCAAAGCCGGGGTAATTCACCACGTTGGATGCGTCGGCGATTGTTCCGCCAGGCAGTTTCTCGTCTAAAACCAGCGTTTTTAATCCGCTTCTAACGGTGTAGACGCCGGCGGATAACCCTGCGGAGCCAGCGCCGATTACTATGACATCCCAGTTCTCCATAACGAGCATCTCTCAAGGAATATTAGATTGGGCGGTTTATTTATTGTTCGGATTGTTGGTTTGTCGTCGCCAATAAGCTGATAAGAGCGAGCGCTGTTTAGTTTTGATAGACATTTTGTGGAGGCACAGTTTTTGGCGAGATACAGGTGCGCGGTTTGCAATTACGTTTATGACGAAGCAAAAGAAGGAAGGAAATTCAGCGATTTGCCTAAAGAATGGGTCTGCCCGATCTGTGGCGCGCCTAAATCCGCTTTTGTCCTGCTTTCTGAGCAGGTTGTGGAAGAGAAAAAGGCTGAGCACACGGTTTCAGAGGTTCTGATAAACCAGATTGCTGAGTGGGGAGTTCAGTACGTCTTCGGCATCCCAGGCACTTCGACGCTAGGCATAGTGGATGCCATCCGCAAAAGCAACGGGAAAGTCAAGTACCTGCAGGTTCGGCATGAACAAACCGCCGCGTTTATGGCTTCCGCCTATGGGAAGTTGACGGGGCATGTTGCGGCTTGCCTTGGGATTTCAGGTCCAGGGGCGACGAATTTGGCTACGGGCTTGTACGATGCGAAGCTGGATCACTCGCCTGTTTTGGCGTTGACTGGCATGGTTGCTAGGGCTAAGATTGGCGCTGGCTCCATTCAGGAGGTTGATCAGCACGCGTTTTTTGAGCCCATCTGCGTTTTTAACGAGGTTTTGATGGCTGAGTCCCAGACGACTTCGCTTGCCACTTTAGCGATTAAGCATGCGCTTCTTGACCAGGGAGTTGCGCACATAGGGGTTCCTAACGACGTGCAGAAGTTGCGTTACGAAGCGGAGATTTTACCGTTCGAGGGCAGAATGCCTAACCTTGCCTACGGTCAGGAGGAATGGCTGATTGAGAAGGCGGCGAAACTTGTTGACCAAGCCGCGCGACCTGTGATTCTTGCGGGGTTCGGAACGAGGGGTCAAGGCGGCAAACTGTTGAGGTTGGCGCAGAAGATTTCGGCTCCCATCATGACAACGTTTAGGGCCAAAGGCGTGATTGACGAGCGTGACCCGTTGCTTGTCGGCTGCCACGGCGACATCGGTTCAACCGCGTCGGCCGAGCTTATGGGCAAGGCTGATTTGCTTATTGCCGTCGGCTCATCGTTTAGCGATTTTACAAATGTTCCGAAGAAGAGGACGGTGCAGATCGAGATTAACCCGCTTATGATGGCGCGCAGGTACCCGGTCGAGGCGGGGTTGCTGGGTAACAGTGCCGTGTTGATTCCGAAGTTGACTGAGAAGGTGCAGGAGAAGAAGAACCCTGACTACTTAAGCGAGGTTGCCCGTTTGAAGCAGGAGTGGCAGAGTCACCTCGAAAAGGAAGTTGACCGCGCCTCGAAGCCGATTAGGCCTCCATTCATCATCAAGGTGTTGAACGATAAGCTCGCTGAGGACGCGGTGATTTCTCTGGATGTCGGTGAGAACTGCTGGTGGTTCGGCAGGAACTTTCTGATGCGCAGGACGCAGAAGCTGGTTATGACTGGGACGTTGGCGACGATGGGCTTCGGGTTGCCAGGCGCGTTGGCGGCGGCGTTGGCTTACCCGGGCAGGCAGGCGGTCTGTTTGACTGGCGACGGCGGCTTAACGATGGTGCTGGGCGACTTTTTGACGGCGCTCAAGTACAAGCTGCCCATCAAAGTGTTCGTCATGAACAATCAGCGGTTAGGCATGATCATGCAGGAGCAGAAGATCGAGGGCTACCCAAGCTGGCAAACTGAGCTGCTGGACTACAACTTCGCGGACTTCGCGGAGCACGCGGGCGGCTTAGGCGTCAGGGTTTCCGAGCCGGGCATGCTTGAAGCGGCGGTTGACAGGGCGCTCGCGTCTGATAAGCCAGCCATCGTGGACATAGAAACCGACCCGAGAAGATTCCTACCGTAAGCCGCTTGCTTGCAGACCCGCTTTTTGTGGTGGAATTTTGTTTCAAAAAGTAGGGTCCCCTGTAGGGTCGGGAATTGTTCAACATGCTTCATTCTTATGATAAAATTTGACCACAAACACTAGACCCCCTCCCCCGTCTTCGTGAACCCATATTTACAATGGACTTTTGATGTAAATACTAGACCCTCTCCCATCTCCCTATCGAATAGGTCAGGGCTTGTTTCATGTTTGCTTTTTGGCTTAGAGCCCAAATTAAGCTCTAAAGAATTCTTTTTCCTGTGCGGAAAACAGCGAACGGCGTGAAAAAGCAGGTATAAATCCATTGATACCTGTTTTCGGAAGCTCCGCCAAGCGGCAACTCGCTTCATGCAGAGCTTGTTTTGGGTTGATTTTTTGGTTTAAAGCTTGAATCAAGCCCAATCAAGGGTGAACCCGCAAAATACTCTAAACGAGTTTTAGTAAAGACCCGCTGTTTTAAGCGGCGGTTTTTGATTCAAGTGAGATGGAGAAGCTGTTGGTAGTGGGGAGTAGATTTGAACTGCTAACTTGCGACTTTGGGCTTTAAAGGAAAATTATTTTGTTTCGAATTTCTTCTTGCTTAGTGGTTTCAGCTATTACTTTGAGTTTTTTGACGCATTCGCCCACCGAAAACTTGCGTTGATGAACGTAAATTATGCCTAAGTGCTCTTTTCGTGATGCCATTCGAAGGAAATCCGCATCGTGGGTGAAAATTGCGGCTTTGTTTAGAGTCGCTATTTCCAATTGCTGCTCATCGGTCAGCCCCAACTTGCCCAGATCTTTCACAGAGAAGGCGACTATTCCTCTTCTTTTGAGCCCTTCTGCAACCGCCACGTTGACACTTTCATCAACGTAAATTCTAAATGTTTTAGTGGGGATAGCTATTCATCTGCCTTCTGCGCCTTACGCAACTTCCGAATGAATTGTTCGTCTTCCTTTATTTTCTCGTCAAGTTCCTCTCGATGCTCGTAGTAATACGATAATGCATCATGCACCTGTTCAAGCTTCAAGTGGGGATGCGCGTTGATTATGTCGTCTGGCGAACAATTCATGTACTCATATTCCATAGCGACGTCAACAACCCTAATTCTGGTTCCAGCTATCACAGGGGAGCCGCTGCAAATCTCAGAGTTTATTTGAATATGAGGATGCTCAGTCTTCGTCAACAATTCTCGGCACCATCACAAGCTAAATCATACCCAAAGAATCTCTTAACTTTTGTCATAAGCCACACAAAGAATAGAAACAATGTTTGGTAGCGGGGACTAGATTTGAACTAGTGATCTCTGGGTTATGAGCCCAGCGGGTTAATCCTGGCTACCCCACCCCGCTATTTTCGCCTAACAATTTTTTTAAGGTAACCTATAATTCATGTACGCCGAATATTAATAGTTTCTTTTCCCGATTCTGCATGCTTCCATGGAGCCTCAGGGCTGGATTTTAACCCGCGACCAATAGCTTGGTAAGATAAAATTCAGTTTCTTTGCGTTGAATTGTTTTCAAGAAAGAACACTGTTTTTGCGTCAAAGCTTATATCATTTAGGTTGTGTCTTCTATGTTAAGAGGGAAATTCGTGGTGGAAATTAAGGGCAAAAAGTTCACGGTTATTCTCAGGGAAGAACCTGAAGGGGGATACTCTGCGCAGTGTGTGGAGCTTCCAGGAGCAATAAGTGAAGGAGAGAACCGTAAAGAAGAAGCCCTCGCCAACATAAAAGACGCCATCGAAGGCTATCTAGAAACGTTCCCCGAAGAACTTGACCGAATAGATCTTCGGCAGGATTGCACCCGCAACATTACCCCATCAAGAATAGCCTAAACAGTTTATCGCCGTCAATTTCGCCTGCGATATTGATAGCAATTGGGAAAGCATTTTAGAGGCGACCATTACTGTATGGTTGCATTGGTGTTTGCTGATGGATAAGCCGTACTTGCGAAAACTGTCTGAGCCCACGTTGGAGAATCCCGTTTTCGTTCAGGGGCTGCCTGGGTTCGGAAACGTCGGCAGGATTGCGGCTCATCTGCTCATAAAATTCTACAACGCTAAACCCTTCGCCGAGTTGCATTCGCCCAGCTTTCCAGACTACGTTTCTATAACGCCTAAGGGCATCGCTCACCTGCCCCGCTACGAGTTTTATTATGCTTCCACGGAGAAGGAGAAGAACAACTTGGTAATCATGACAGGCGAGATTCAGCCTTCTTTTGATGATGTTGTTGCTCATTACGAGGTCTGCGAGGAAGTGGTTGATTTCGCGGCGTCTTTGGGCTGCCACTTCATCGTGACTATGGGAGGCATACCGATAACCGAGGAGAAGGCGCAGGTCTACATCGCCGCCACCTCGCCAAGGCTGGCAAGGGAGTTCATGGAAAAAGGCGCAGTCATCTACAGCAAAGGAAGAATCGTCGGCGCCACTGGGCTGACGTTGGCGATGGCGAAGGAAAAAAAACTCGAAGGCGTCGCCCTGCTTGGAACAACGACGGGGTTTAGGGCGGATCGTGAGGCTGGATTTCTCGTTTTCAAGTTTTTGATGAAGGCTTTAGGAAAAGAGATAAAAGAAGGTTTGGTAGAAAACAATGCACCAGAAGAACAATGAGTTGGGTGTCGCATGATGGAAAATGAAAACTTGAAAGTTACGGGTATTTACAGCAAGTTCTGGAGAATAACCTTAGTTGTCGTATCGATGCTTCTGATCTTTGTCGGTCCAACTTACTTTCCATACGCCTTGACCAAGCTAAAGGTAGACTATTTCGCGTCCATAGGCATCGGCTTTGTCCTTTTCGTTATCGGCATGGGGTTCATGGCTTTCCTCATCAGAAAGAAAATCATTACCGTCTAGGTTTGCCTCAGATACCCTAGGGTGCATCATCAATCAGCGTTTTGGATTCTTCATCGGCAAGTCTCTAGAGACCGCGACTGTTTTATTTAACTATTCATTGAGCCTATGGTGCAAACTGATTCTAAATATTCTTTCTCAATACATAAGACATATTACGTATGCATAATGAAATAACGGGTATGCAGGAAAACAGCCGAGCCATCCCCTCTTTGCCCAAATTGAAAAGCGAAGAAGCAAAACGAACAACGATCATTCTTGAGCGGAACGAGCGTGAATTCATCGAATCGTTGATTGCGGACGGAAAAGAGGCGGGAATTAAACCGCTCATCTCCAAAATGCTCGACATCTACAAGAGCATGATGATCTACGACTGGCGTTTCCCAGGCGAATACTATTGCGGAATAAGCCGCATGGCACTCGTAAACGTTGAATTGTTCAACATCCTGACTCAGCAGATTCCCAAGGAGCAATGGCGTGACATCGGCAAAAAGATGGGCGACGCCCTCAAAGTCTCCATCCAATCAACCCTGAACATTGAGGCAAATGACCAAGCAAACTGGGAAAAAATCTTTGAACGGCTCAAAGCCCAAGGCTTCGGAGACTTCTACTTGAAAGACAAGTTTCTGCTCCTCAAAACACCTTTCATCAACGAGTGCGAAATTTGGAAGGGCATCTTGGAAGGTTTGCTTTGCGTCGAGTTGGAAACCCGAAATTCGGTTCCGCCGCTGGTTTTTGAAATAAAAAAGCGTAAGCAGCCTTCAGTTTAGCTGCTTTTTGTCTTTTGATAAGTTAAATATTGGGAAACGATTTATTAGGAAGACAGGCGTTCAGGTGTCTTTCAGTGGTATACGATGAGGGATTGCGTTCATACAAGGCGATTGCGTTCATTAAAGGCAATCCGAACCCTTCAAGTTTAAAGACGAAAAGCTACTTGTTGGTAGGCGCCCTCCTTCCTCAAAGTACCGTTTTAGCAAAACAAAAAACCCTCAGAGGTTACTCTAAAAATTTAGGTGAAACATTATGGATAAAATAAAATTTGCCATTCCGAAAGGCTCCCTGGAAAAAGCGACAGCGGATTTCTTCGCGAAATCAGGCTTCAAAATCGGTGGAACAGAACGGACATACCGCCCAAGCATAAATGACCCACAAATCGAAATGAAGGTTCTTAGACCCCAAGAAATCCCTGTCTTCGTCAGTGAAGGCTTGCAGGACCTGGGCATCACAGGCGAGGACTGGGTTAAAGAAAACCGAGCAGACGTCGAAATTCTCCAGAACCTTGAGTACGGAAAAATCAGGCTTGTGATAGCTGTACCGAAGACAGTCAGAGAAGGCACTACGATGGGCGAGTTCATGGAGTCCATTTGGAGCCAAGGCAAAAACTTCCGTGTCAGCACAGAATACCTCAACATAGCCTCGGAATACCTAAGGAACACGCCCGAATACAAGAATCGCTTCGGCAACATGGAACCTATGATTGTGACGCCGTGGTGGAGAAAAGGCGACAACGCAAGAGCAAAGATTTTCCTGTCGTTTGGCGCGACTGAGGCGAAGCCGCCTGAAAACTCGGACTGCATCATGGATGTGACTGAAACAGGCACGACCATGGAGGCAAACAACTTGAGAATCATTGAGACCGTCCTGAAGTCCGAGGCTGTCCTTATCGCTAACAAAAAAGCCCTCGAAGACCCAGAGAAACGGGAAAAAATCCACGACATATTAGCATTGCTCAAAGGAGTCGTAGACGGGTCAAAGAGAATCCACATATTTGTCAACGTCAAAAAATCAAACCTGCAGAAACTGCTAACTGAACTGCCCGCGTTGAAAAACCCGACGATATCGCCCTTAGCCGACGAGAACTGGGTCAGCGTTAACACAGTCATCGAAAAAGACTGCTTAATCGAGCTGCTGCCAAAAATCCGCAAACTAGCCCAAGGCTTAGTAGTTTACGAGCCGCGGCAGGTACTGGCGTTAGACGAAATTAGTAAAAGAGAGGAGAAATCGTGCAAAATCAAAGCCAAGTGAAAATCTACAAGTCAGAAGCGCTACCGCCTGACTGGTTTAAACGGCAAAAAGCAGATGAAAAGGCAGCTCAAGAAGTTGAAAACAACGTTAAAGCCATCGTAAAGCAAGTTAGAGAAAACGGCGATGGAGCGCTGGTTGAGTTTGCCCTAAAATTTGACAAAGCCGAACTGACCTTGAAAACAATCAAAGTCTACAAGGAGGAAATCAAAGAAGCCTACAGGAGAACTAGCCGCGAACAAGTCTCTGCTTTAAAATTCATGATAGATAGGGTCAAAACTTTCCAAAAGCAACTGCTCACCCAAACCGAAGTAAAAACCTTGGGCGACGGCATATCGGTTCAGACTGTTCTACGTCCAATCGAAAGCGTCGGCTGCTACGTTCCAGGAGGACAAGCCGCTTATCCAAGTACACTAGTCATGACTGTGGTTCCAGCCAAAGTCGCAGGCGTTCCAAGGATTGTCGTTTGTTCACCATCAGACGCAAAAGGAAGAGTAAACCCTCTTGTTCTTGTCGCCGCCGACATGTGCGGGGTCGATGAGATTTACAAGGTAGGTGGAGCTCAAGCCATCGCTGCGTTAGCTTACGGAACAAAAATCATTAAACCCGTGCGAAAAATCGTTGGTCCAGGCAGCAAATTCGTGACGGCGGCGAAGGTTCTGGTTTCAACGGATGTGGCGATTGACATGCCTGCTGGTCCAAGTGAAGTGGTCGTTTTGGCTGATGAGTCGGCTGACGCGCGGCTGATTGCTTTTGACATGGTTTCTCAGGCTGAGCATGGTGGAGACAGCGTTGCTGGACTCATAACAACCTCTGAAAGCGTCGCCCTGAAAGTTCAAGAGTATCTCGGGTCGGTTGCTGCTTCAGCTGAAAGGAGCGAAAAAATCTCAGAGGCACTAGCAAAATACGGCTTCATAATAGTGTGCAAAAGCATGGAAGAGGCGATGGGTTTAGTTAATCAGTTTGCGCCTGAACACTTAGAAGTCATGACTTCTAAGCCAAAGGAGATTGCAGAGAAACTAACCGCTGGCCTAATACTTCTAGGTCCATACAGCCCAGTTGCCCTAAGCGATTACGGCATTGGAACCAACCATGTACTGCCAACAGGCGGCTTCGCCCAGTCGTTTTCAGGCTTATCCACTTTGGACTTTATGCGGCGAGTAAGCATAGTTGAAAGCTCAAGAACAGCTCTAGAAAGAGTAAAAGACAGCATCAAAGTCATGACGGAAGCAGAAAACCTTCCGAATCACTACAAAGCGATAGAGGCGAGATTCGAAAAATGAGCACGTCTTACAGAAAATGGCTTAAGAACAAAATCGCAAAGCTCCAGGCGATAGACTGCTACTCGGCAGGAGCCACGCCTGAAACCGTAGCGAAACAGATAGGCGTCTCCCCGAGTAAGATCGTCAAGCTGAACTTTAACGAGAGCATGTTCGTTGACAGGGCAAGGCAGATGGAACTGGTCAAAGAAGTGGCGAACGAATTGGACCTGCGATTGTACCCTGAGGATGAAGTGCCAAAGTTTCTTGCCAAGCTTTCAAGCTACATTGGGGCTCCAGAGAACTTCCTTGTTGTCGGCAACGGCGGCGACGAATTGATTGACCGCATGGTAAGACTCTTCATGGAAAAAGGGGAAGCCGCACTTTCGTTTGCACCCACCTTTAGCATTCCAAAGCTTTGCGTGAAAAGGCAAGAAGGCGAGTACATTTCGGTGCCGCTTTTAAGCAACATGCAACTTGACGTGAAAGGAATGTTAGCGAAGTTCTCCGACAAGACAAGGCTCCTGTACCTCTGTTCACCAAACAACCCAACTTCAAACCAGTTCAAGATGAAGGACGTCGAAACTTTAGCCAAAGCATTCCCCGGCATAGTCCTATTAGACGAGGCTTACGGCGAATTTGCCGACTACTCATTTGTGCCGAGGATAAGGGAGTTCCCGAACATGATAATCCTGCGCACGTTCTCCAAAGCCTTCGGGTTAGCGGCTCTCAGGCTCGGCTACGCCGTGGCAAACCCGGAGCTGGCAAAGATTTTGACGGAAAAGACTCCGTTGCCCTACCCCGTTAGCGGTTTTACTTTGCGGATGGGCGGCAAAATGCTTGACAACATCGACTTGATGAGAAAGTCGGTGCATGAACTTGTGGCTGAACGGGGAAAACTGATAAAGTCGCTGAACCAGATAGATGGAGTGCAAGCCTTCGACTCGCAAGCGGATTTCCTGCTGGTCAACACGGAAAAGCCCGCGGACGAAGTGAACGAGAAGCTGCTGAAAAGGGGCATAATGCTGAAGAAATGGGGCGGAATCCTGCAGTACCCCAACTGCTTCCGCGTCACGGTGGGCTTGCCTGAAATGAACGCTAAGCTGGTTGAGGCGTTAAAGCAGATTCAGGGTGATTGAAGATGAGGACCGAAGAAGTTTACCGCAAAACCAAAGAGACCGAAGTTCAGGTGAAAGTGAACCTTGACGGGGAAGGAAAAGCAGACGTAGCCACGGGCGTGCCGTTCCTCGATCACATGTTAACTTCGCTTGCAACGCACAGCCTAATCGACATATCAGCGTCGGTGAAGGGCGACTTGGTGCACCACTGCGTTGAAGACTTAGCCATAGGCCTCGGCGAAGCAATAAACAAAGCTTTGGGCACGCGGGAAGGCATCGCACGGTTCGGCAACGCCGCTGCCCCGATGGACTGCTCCTTAGCGTTTGCAGCCGTAGACCTTGTCAAGCGACCCTACTTCAAAATTGACCTGAAACTGAGGGGAAAAAAGGTGGAGAACATGCCGACGGAAGACATAGTGCACTTCTTCGAATCCTTCGCCACCTCGCTTGGGTCAAACGTCCACGTCTACGTCGAGTACGGCAGCAACGACCACCACAAGGCAGAAGCAGCCGTCAAAGCCCTCGCCCTTTCGCTTCGGCAGGCGGTGGCGTTGGATCCCAGACGCAAAGGCGTGCCAAGCTCAAAAGGAGTCATCTGAACGTGGCGAAAGCAGTCATATTTGACTATGGCGTCGGCAACCTACTCAGCTTAAGAACTGCCCTAGAGAAAGTAGGGTTAGAAGCATCAATCGGCACTACAGCGAAAGAACTAGCCAAAGCTGATGCAATTGCTCTGCCAGGTGTCGGAGCCTTCACCTCAGCAGTATCGCGGCTCGAGGAGATTAAAGAAACACTTATCAGTAAGGTGCAAGAGGGCACGCCACTGCTGGGTGTCTGTTTGGGTTTGCAGCTTTTCTTTGAATCCAGCGAGGAGGGACCAGGAGACGGCTTAGCACTCTTCAAAGGCAAAACCGTAAGCCTGCCAAACACGGTTAAGGTGCCGCACATGGGTTGGAACACGCTCAGCATCATTGGGCAAAACGAGCTTTTCGACGGCGTAGCGGAAGGCTCGTACGTGTATTTCGTGCACTCGCTCTACCCAGTCCCCGCCGACAAGTCGATAGTGGCGGCGCAAACCGAGTACGGCGTAACATTCACTTCAGCAATAGCCAGCAAAAACGTCTACGGAACCCAGTTTCACCCAGAAAAATCAGGCGACCTCGGCTTAGCAATCCTCAAAAACTTCGCCAAAACAGTCGTAAGGTGACACGCATGCAGTTGATTCCAGCCATCGACCTCATGGGCGGCAAAATCGTCCGCTTAACCCGCGGCGACCCAAAAACCGCCAAATTCTACGAAGCACAGTTCGGAACGCCAGTTCAAGCCGCGAAACATTGGCGAGACGAAGGCGCGGGTAAACTGCACATCATCGATTTGGACGCCGCTTTCGGGATCGGCAACAACCACGCAGTCATCGCCGAGGTTGCAGAAGCCGCGAAATTGCCTATTCAGGTCGGCGGCGGAATCCGCAGTTTCGAAACGGCGGAAAAACTACTTCAGATGGGCGCGACCCAAGTCATACTCGGCGCATTAGCCTTCAGCGACCCCTCAGCCATCCGCAAAATCCAAACCAAATTCGGCTTAGACTCCGTTATCGTCGCGTTAGACAACAAGGAGGGACTCGTGATGGTTGAAGGCTGGAAAACCGCGACTCCCATGACCGTTGAAGAAGCCCTTGACAAGTACACCGAACTTGGTGCACACATTTTCCTCGTAACTTCCATAGCTCAAGACGGCATGCTCAGCGGACCAGACCTGCAAACGCTAAGCGGAGCCACGCAGCACCCAAACGCAAAAATCTTAGCGGCAGGCGGAATCGGCACCATAGGAGACTTGGCGGCTCTCAAGGACATCGGGGTGGAAGGCGCCGTCATCGGGAAAGCCCTTTACGAAGGCAAGTTCACTCTGAAAGAAGCCATAAGCAAGATAGGAGCCAGCTAAAATGCCGTTAGCCAAACGCATAGTGCCATGCCTCGATGTTGACCACGGGAAAGTGGTGAAGTGCATAAACTTCCTTAACCCGAAGCGGGCAGGCGACCCAGTGGAGTTGGCTAAACGCTACTCAGACGACGGCGCAGACGAACTGGTTTTCCTCGACATAACCGCCTCTTCCGAGAAACGCGACATCCTGCGCGGGGTGGTCGAAGGCGTGGCAAAAGCGGTCAGCATCCCCTTCACCGTGGGCGGCGGAGTACGCAACGTTTCAGACGCAAGGCTCGTGCTGTGCAGCGGCGCCGACAAGGTTTCCGTCAACACCGCGGCAGTGGAAAAACCCAAGGTCATCACGGAGTTGGCTGACGTTTTCGGCAGGCAATGCGTCGTGTGCGCCATTGATGCGAGAAGAAACCGCGCAGCCTGCGACGGCAAGATTATGGTTGAGACTGGCGAGGGCAAATTGTGGTTTGAAGTTGTCACTTACGGGGGCAGGAAACCCACGGGAATCGACGCCATTGCTTGGGCGCTGCAAGCGGAGAAGCTTGGGGCAGGCGAGTTCCTTGTCACTTCGATGGATCGGGACGGCACCAAAGACGGCTACGACATCGAGTTAACCCGCGCAATCAGCGAACGCGTCAACGTCCCAATCATCGCAAGCGGCGGCGCTGGGACGCCTGAGCATCTTCTCGAAGTTTTCACCAAGGGCAAAGCGGATGCCGCGCTGGCAGCTTCAATCTTCCACTACAACCAGTACCCTGTTCCAGTCGTGAAGGATTACCTGCGAAAGATGGGGGTGATAATTAGAACATGACAACGACATCGGAGCTGCTTGACAAGCTGGATTTCAAGAAGGGCAACGGACTCCTCCCAGTCGTCGTGCAGGACGCGAAGACCAAGGAGGTTCTGATGCTGGCTTACGCGAACCGCCAAGCCGTCGAGCACACGCTCAAAACGGGCAAAGGCACATATTGGAGCCGCAGCCGCAACGAGTTGTGGGTTAAGGGTGAAACTTCGGGGCACACTCAGAAAATCGTTTCCGTCTCAACCGACTGCGACTACGATACACTCCTCTATGTGGTGGAACAGACGGGACCCGCATGCCACACAGGCAAATACAGCTGCTTCCACAACCCGCTACTGAAAAACACGGAAAAGCCGTAGACCTATCGGAGCTTGAACTGCTCCCTAAACTCTGTGCTCGACTCACTAATAGCCTTCAAGTCATCTTCAGAGAGAAGTTTTCTAAGCTTGTGAAAAGCTCTTTCGCTTTTAAGTCGTTGCCAATCTGTGCACATTTCAAGCAGAAAGTCGCCCCATGTTTTATCCCCTTTCATAAGTTTCAAGTGTTCCTTTACTTCCATTGGAACCGAGATTGAGGCATATTTACTATTTTTCGGCAACTGATCACTCTGAATTATTTGTTCAACCACTCCTAAAATGCTTTGTCTCAACTGATTGCTTAAGGCTTAGTCCAGAAAAGGCTTAAGTCTGCGTGATTCTTTAAGTAAGGAATCATGGAAATTCAAGTTCAAAAGCTGCCTGAAGCATTAAAAAGGAAGGGGTTGGAGGAGAAGCTATCGGAGATTTGCAAAGCAAACGACATTGTTTTTTTGGCAGTGTTCGGGTCTTATGTCCGGGGCGAGCAACACCGAGGAAGCGATGTTGATATCGCCATTGAATTCGACCAATGCAAGGAAAAAAGCCTCTTAGACTTAATCCACATAGAATATGAACTAAGCAGAGTCTTCAAACGCAAAGTTGACCTTGGAATATTCAGCAGTCTGCACCCCTATGTAATTGACGATGTAAAAAAAGAGATGCGCGTCATCTATGAAAGATGACAGAGTTTATCTCAAGCATATTTTAGATACAATCTGCGATGTAGAGCAATTCACGAAAGGGCTGTCAAAAGACGACTTTTATCGCAACAGAGAAAAACAATATGCGGTTTTGCGCGGATTAGAGATAATTGGTGAAGCAACCAAGAACCTGAGCAGCGAACTAAAGAAAGCAAACTCTGAGGTAAATTGGAAGGATATCGCTGGAATGCGTGATCAACTGATTCACGTGTACTTTGGCGTCAATTTGCCGATAGTCTGGAAAACCGTTGAAGAGGATCTGCCCTGCCTGAAGAAGCAAGTGCAGAAGTTACTGACGAGCCATGAGTAATATTGCGAGCAGGCGCTTGCACTCAATCCTTTTAAACAAACCCGTGCCTTATTCTTTTGGTGGAATTGTTGATGTCTCTTCATGAAGCTATGCTCTACGAGCGGCAGGAAGAAGGCAAGGTGAAATGTTGCCTGTGCGCGCGCCGCTGCCAAATCAGCGATGGAGCCACAGGGTTCTGTCTGGTGCGGAAAAACCAGGCGGGCGTTCTTTACACGCTTAATTATGGGAAAGCCGTTTCGGCTGGCGTTGACCCGATCGGCAAGAAGCCACTGTCACACTTTAACCCGGGCGCGCTGGTGATGTCCGTGGCGGCGGCGGGCTGCAATTTCCGCTGCCAGTTCTGCGACAACTGGATGATAAGCCAAGACCACGAGGTCGCTGGCAGACCGTTTCCGCCTGAGGAAGTCGTGAAGTCTGCGTTGGACAGCCAGTGCCAAGGCGTAAGCTTCACCTACACGGAGCCAACGATCTTCATGGAGTACGCCTACGACACGGCGAAGCTGGCGCGTGAGGCAGGCTTGTTCACCACTTTCGTCACCAACGGGTACATGACTCCCGAGGCGGTCAGGACCATAGCGCCGTTTCTTGACGCGGCAACCGTTGACTTCAAGGGCGGAGGCGACCCTGAATTCTACAAGTCAGTCATGGCTGTGCCCAACGTCGAGCACATCTACGAAACGCTAAAAGAACTCAAGCTAGGCGGCGTCCACATTGAAATCACCAATCTGGTTGTGCCGAAGATGGGTGACTCCATGGACAGGATAAAGCAGATGGCAATCTGGATAAAGGATTATTTGGGGGCGGACACTCCGTTTCACCTGCTGCGGTTCCACCCAGACTACAAGATAACCACGATTCCAGCCACACGGGTTGAAGAAATGGAGCGGGCGTACATGACCGCCAAAAACGAGGGGTTAAACTACGTTTACCTTGGCAACGTGCCTGGGCATGCGGCTGAGAACACGTATTGCCCGAACTGCGACACGGCGTTGATCAGGCGCGAAAGCTTCGACATAACCCAGTGGAACCTCACAGCGGACATGCACTGCCCCGTCTGCGGACAGGCAATCCCGATAAAAGGCAAACTGTACCAGAACAACCTGCGCTACCCGTACTCGCTGTTTTAGTCGCCGATGAATCTGCCAAGCCAACGTCCTATGCCGCAAGAAGCGGGGATGATGGATTAAGTCTTATTAGTGTAAACTGGACTGCATTAACTCAGTGCCCAGTCAATGACTAAGTATTACGCGTTGGCGGTTGCAACCAGCTACTGGAAACCCGGCGAAGACTACACCGAAAAAATAATTCGCGCCCTGAACGGAAAAGTAAAAGACGGCGATTTCGTCGTTGTTTCCGAGAAGGCAGTTTCAACCGCAAAAGGCAACATCGTGGACGAAGCCGCCATTAAGCCAGGCTTTAACGCGTGGTTTCTTGCGGGGTTCTGGATGCGTATCGTCTGGGGTTACCCGCTTGGGATTTTGTGCGGTTTCGGCGGCAGGCTCCTGCAGAGGCTGAGGCGGTACCCTTTGGATTCGGGCGGTCGGCACAAGCAGTTAGCTTTGGAGCGGGCGGGTTTTTTGCAGGCGCTCATGTTCGGTTCGGAAGGCGGCATCGACGGCTCCAACCTGCCCTTCTCGTACGTGAGCCTGCCTCTGAAAAACGCGGGCGAAGCGGCGAGGGAAATTCAAGCGCAGATACATGCGAAGCTGCAGAGAAACGTCTGCGTAATCGTTGCCGACACCGACAAAACCTACAGGTTCCGCAACTTCTTTTTCACGCCAAGACCCAAACCCATGAAGGGGATACACTCTTTCGGCGGCGCCGCAACGTACGTCGCAGGCAGGATGCTGAGCCTTAGGAAAAGTTCTACGCCGCTGGCCGTCGCAGGGTGCCGTCTTCAAGCCAGCGAAGCATTAACGATAACCAACATGGCTGACAGGGCGAGGGGTCCAGGCTCAGGCGCCACGGTCTGGGACATGGCCTCGAGGTTCCATGTGGATGTCAACGGCGTTAGCTGGGAGATGCTGGGTAAAATCACGCATAAGCCGTTGGTCATAGTTAGGAGAGGCGCGGTGAAGAAGGTTAATAATTAGGCGATGGGTTGTGTTGTAATGGAAAAACGCGTTTTCGAAGGGTAAGAGATAAAAATGGGACTCTGAAGGCTTAGGGTTAGCAGGTGAAAAGTGACATGGAAGAATCGCTAAAGAAGCTGGATGCGTTCTTTAACCCACGCTCCGTAGCCGTGATCGGCGCGACAAAAAAAATTGACAAAGCAGGCCACGTCATCTTCAAAAATTTCTCAACAAGCAAACTGCGCGGCGTCTACAAGGGAGAGCTCTACCCAGTCAACCCAAATGAAGATTCAATCTTGGGCTTCAAGTGCTACAAGACCTTAACTGAGGTTCCCGGCGATGTCGATTTGATTATCATCATTATTCCAGCAGCAGCCGTTCTAGGCGTGATGGAGGAGGCAGCGGCTAAAAACGTGAAAGCCTGCATCATAATCACCGCTGGCTTCAAGGAAGTTGGAAACGTGGAGCTTGAAGAGCAAGTGGTCGCGATCGCCAAGAAAGGCGGAATACGCGTTTTAGGACCCAACTGCTTAGGGGTTTACTACTCGAAAACGGGCATCGACAGCCTTTTCCTTCCCGAAACCAAAACTCTCTCGACGGGCGACGAGGTTGTCGCGACGCCAAGGCCTATGCCTGGGAACATCGCGATGATTACGCAGAGCGGCGCCTTCGGCTCGGCAGCCCTGGACTACTTGACTGGCAGGCAGATGGGCGTCAGCAAATTCGTAAGCTTCGGCAACAAATGCGACGTGAACGAGTCAGACATACTCTATTATCTGCTTCATGACGAAGAAACCCATGTGACGCTCATGTACTTGGAAGATGTCAAGGATGGGCGCGAATTCATGGAAATCGCCAAGAAAGTTACCCTCAAAAAACCCGTCGTCGTAATAAAGACGGGAAGAAGCTCTGCAGGCGCACGCGCCGCAGCTTCGCACACGGGTGCCATCGCTGGGTCAGACAAGATCTACGACGCCGCCTTTGAGCAGACTGGGGTAATAAGGGCAAACGATATGGAGGAGTTTTTCGACATGGGAAAAGCCCTCGCTATGCAGCCGCCAGCTGTCGGCAGAAACATGGGTATTCTCACCGACGCGGGTGGACCGGGCGTCATGACCGTGGACGAATGCGAATTCCTCGGCTTAACAGTGAACAAATTCACGCCTGACATACTTCAGGAGTTCCAGCAGCTTAAGGACACAAATCAAATCCTCAAAATCTCCGCGACGGCAAACCCCGTTGACCTCACCGGCTCCGTCACCGACGACCAGTTCGTGATTTCAGCGGACCTTATGTTTCGGGATCCAGAAATCAACGGCATAATATTGCTTGGGCTCCATCACATGCCTGGGCTGCGTGAAAAGTACATTGACGGCATCGTCATGATCGCGTCGAGGTACAACAAACCCATCGTTATGTGCGACATCGGCGAAACAGAAATGGCGCTCTACACCCGCTCCAGGTTCGACAGGCTCAGCGTTCCATCGTATCCTTCGCCTGAGGCTGCTGCCCGAGCGATGAAGGCGCTGGTGACCTACGGCGAATACCTTGCGAAGTATGGCGCTGTAGACGAACGCATCGCTTTCATAAAAAAGAACTGCAATGCAGTCACACAGTAACCATGACGCCGACTTCGCTGCCGTCCCTCAACCCGAAGCGTTCCCGCAAATTCACGGCGGCAACAACCTCCAATTCATCCTGAGGATAGCTTGGGATCTGCGGGATGATGAATGCGCAACTCAAGTTTTTTATTTTCGCCTTGATCAAAATTCCCGTGCAGTAGCCTTCTTCAGGCTTAATCTCAAATTTCTCCGCTTCCTCTAGCAGCTTCTTCTTTTTGGCGCTTTCTTTTGTCAGGCGGATGTTTAGGGTTCCAGCGTAAGGTGTGAAACCGAGTTTTTCCTGTATCTGCCGCGTGACCCATGGCAGGCTGATGAATTTTCGTCCGTCGCCGTTGCCTGAAAAAACCGTGCCCCTCAGGGTTAACTGCGGCAAAAAACTGCCTTCAGCTTGGGCTTACTTCGGCTGTTCTTTTAGCCACTGCGCAACCTGCTTCAGAACGGGATCCGAGGAAATGTCCACGACTGGAACAATCATCTTCTCCTTCGTCTCGATGATCGGCATGTACTTCGGCATAAGCGCGTAGCCGACAAACGTCCAGTAGACCTTGCGGTTCTCCAGCAGCTCCCTCGCCACCGCCGTTGTTGAGGCGGGAAGCGGAAAATACAGGAAAACGACGCCTTCAACCCAGTACAGCCCTGCCAGTTTGCCGCCTGCGATGACGCTGGTGAAGCGGGCGATGTCTTCGGGCGTGTTGAAGTAGGTTTTCTCCATGACGACGATTTCTTTGAAAGGTGAATAGGAAATGCTTACTTCGGGTTTGCTCATAACACTCATCTCTTGGCTGGGTAGCTACTGTGTCGGCGGTTCCCTTTTAATATTGCCTTAAACCTTTTTGCCGCGCGCCTTAACTGGCGTGCTTCGTTACAAAATAGTGTTTCCAGCAAGTTTAAGCATTACTGACCCCAAGGATATTGCTTGGAGCCGTTTGGATGGTTGAAGTTGTCTCCGTTACAAAGAAGGGGCAAGTGACAATACCCAAAAGGTTGAGAGATAAGTACAGCATCAAAAACAAGGTAATCTTCGAAGAAAACGAATGCGGCCTTGTCCTAAAACCAGTACCTACCCCCGCTGACTTAATGGGTTCATTCAAACCGTACGCCAATGGCAAGACAGCCCGCCAACTGCTAGATGAATCTCGAGAAGAAGAATTCGCCAACGAAAAGGAACTGATGAAACGTGTCCGAAAGGCTAACATTTGATTCTGAACCCATCTTAGCCTTCTTCCTTGGCGAACCTGGCTCTGAACCCGTTGCAAACTGCCTGTCTAAAATTCAAAACAAAGAAGCACAAGGCTTCATCAAGTAATCAACCTAGCCGAAGTCTACTACAGCCTTTACCGCTTGAATCCCGTGCTGGCAGATGAAAACTGCCGCGCACTAAGCAGCCTCGGCTTAACCGTTCTCCCAGTTGAAAACGATGACTTATGGCGTAATGCAGCAAAAATCAAAGCCCAGCACCCCATGTCGCTTGCAGACGCCTTCGCAGTAACAACCGCCCAAGCCTACAAAACCAAACTAGTTGTCGGCAGCGACAGAGAATTTAGGGGAGCAAACAAAAACCTGCTACGAATACGAAAATGAAATCATACGCAGATACGATAAAAACAAATTTCTAAATCTGTATGACAAGTCTTCCTGTATGGCAAGTCTTAAATTCGAAACGAACTAAATGTAAAGGCTTGAGAGTGGCTCAAAAAACATGAGCGCCACAACAAAAGCTAAAATTAACTTGAAAGATGGCATTATTGAACTTGAAGGCAGTGAAAACTTCGTAACAAAACAACTTGATAATTTTGCGCAGAAAATTGGAAATTTGACTTCCCCTTTTCCTCAACCGCCCAAACCTGACACCGATGAAACAGGAAATGACGCTTCGCAGGGGGCAGCCGTAGATGAAAAGAGAAGAAGAAAGAAAAATGCAACTCCACGAATTGTTCCGCCGCTCCCGTTGGACCTTAAAAAAACAAACGAAAGACCCTCCTTAAAGGAATTCTATGACCAAAAGAAACCCAAAACGGACATGGAAAGAGCGACGGTTTTTGCCTATTATCTTAAAAGATACTTAAACATTAAAAAAATTGAACCTGGACACGTTGTTTCTTGCTGTAAAGACGTTTCTGCGAAAGTCCCCAGTGACATTGGCATGACATTTTACAATGCTCAAAATCTCTACGCATGGTTACAATTAGATGAAACAGGTAAAGCTGAGATTTCAATTCAAGGGGAAAACATGGTAGAATCTCTGCCGAGAAAGAAAGATGTTAGCAAAGATAAGACAACAGCTTGAGCAGACCTTTAGTCAAGAATTGCTTGATAAACTATTAGATGAATACCAATTAGTTAATGAGAATTATTATCTCGGCCATTACAGACCATGTAGTCTTAATGCTGGACGCTTTGCAGAAGTGGCATTGAGAATGCTTCAACAATTAACAACCGGAGCATTTACACCTCTTGGAGAGCAAATAACAAAATTCAGCAATGAAGTTTTGACTTTGGAAAAAGCTGACTCAAACAGTTTTCCTCAATCTCTTCGAATACAAATTCCTCGAACGCTTCAAATCATGTACGACATTCGAAACAAAAGAGATATTGGTCATGTCGGAGGGGACGTAAATGCAAATTATACCGATGCAACACTCTCCTTAACCTGCTGCAATTGGGTTATGACTGAATTTATTAGGATTTATTTTACTACGAACATCGACACCGCTCAAAAAATGGTTAATTCTATCATTAAAGTAAGAATACCTCTTATCCAAGATTTCAATGGTTTTTTAAAAGTTTTAGACCCCAAGCTGAGTGTTCCTGACAAGATAATGGCTCTTCTCTACTATCGCGATAATGAAGGCGCGTCTGTCGACGAGCTAGACAATTGGTTTAAAGAACAAACTTCACTTAACTACATCAAAACGGCACTTGGCAGACTGGAACATGATAGAGCTTTCATTCACATAGACGAGATTTCGGAGAATTGGGTTCAAAATATATGTTTAATCACTGAAACTGGAAAAAGATACGTTGAACAAAACATTGAACTATCCATCTAACCCTCTTAGTTCATTCGTAGGATAAGCTGTTAACGTGAAGATAAGTTCTATTTTCGGGTCGAGGTCTTATGCGGACGTATTTCTTGTAGCCTATCATACAGAGATTTCGCTGAGCTTTTCTTTGCGCGCCGAGGATACGGTCCTGAGTCGCTTCTTGCCCAGATTATTTTGTTCTCAATAATCCAATAGTGTGATTGACAGGCAAGGCTAAAATTTCCGATTGATGGCTTCAATGTTACCGTTTCTCCATTCCACGTTAGAAACCAGTCCTTAGGCTTGATGGGTGTTACCACAATTTCTCCACACCCACAGGGACACTTATGGACCGCAGTCGCGTAAGGTATTGAGATATAGAGAACTCCATCCGCCACATCTTCAGGAATGTAACGAACAAACTTAGGTTTAATCGTCGTTATTTTCATCAGGTATTTCATCGTTTGTTAGTGCGTTTGTAGAGATGCCATAGGTAATATTATTTTCGTGCCCAAAGTCAACGTAAAATCCCCTTATTTTCTTCCACTTTATTACTGCAAGGGCAGCATTTAGCGCATTCATATCCGCAATTTGAATATTCTGTGAATAGTCATCTTCGTTATCCTCTCCGAAATTTATTCTTCTTGCAACATGTTCTTGAAAAGCTGGTGAAACGAAAGTTACTCGGGAATTTCCGCTCAAAGACCCATTCTGCACATACATTCCAATCCCTACATCAACGAATGGGATTTTGTTTCCAATAAGATATTCAACAATGGCTTTTTTATGCGTGCCTTCGATGCAAAGAAAAACAAACTCCATTTGCTTTAATTCACTAACATTATCTTCATTAATGAACTGAGAATGCGGAAATATGTTCTTTCGCATACGCGAATAAATCTCACTAAACCATTGAACTTTTTTTTGCTTTTTTAATAAATCATCTTTCGACGGAGCGCCAGGAGAGCGAAAAGCATTGTGTTGAAAAAAATCATCTCCATCAAATAGGTGAATCTCTGTAATTGGTGTCTTAGCAACCAGATCCAAAACATATGCTCCAGTGCCACCCAAGCCTACGATAGCAATCTTGCCGTTCTTAAGTTTGTCATTTACAGCTGAAATTCCAGCACGACTGGTTGCAGTATCTAGGTAACAAAAGACGGACTCTTGGTCATCAGAGTCGGTAACGTGAAAGGTTTGCGCAGTAGCGTTCGGGTCAAGGGCTCGTGCTTGTCCTTCGAGTATTTTTATGTAAGTTCTCATTTTTTCACAATAATCTGCATAACCTTGTGGACCTGGTTTCTGGGAGAAGGAAAAATTCGCAATAATTCCTGCTCTTATCTGCAGATTCTTGTTTTTTTCGTTAATGAGGTTCTCCATTTGCGAACCATTCGAGTCACACGGGTAGTCTCCTACCCAAAATACAACATGATTCTGTGGTTTTATTGTCTTATCACCAGAAAGGTCAAGGGCTGAGACCAATATTCCATGGACTACCTTCTTGTCAGCATTTACGTATGGAACATTACCAATTAAGAGATAAGCCCCTTCCACACTTACCTCGTAACCATCGTCACGAAGTCGCTTAAGGTCCGGATTAAGACTTATCAGTCCGGGTGACATCGAAAACCATGCCGCCCTTTACAAACACGCTCTGCCCTTGGACAAGAGTCCCTTGGCGGTTCTCCTTTGGTCCGCGACTATACTGAACCGTAAAAATTTCAGTAGGCTTGTGAGGAGAAGCGAATGCCAAATCGACTGCTTGCGAATAGCTAATTTTATCCTCATCCCACGGTTTAAGCGTAGCATTAACGATAATTTCATATTTTTTGTGATCCGCAGACGTTTTAATTTCCCCTCGGAACAATTGACTCAATTGGTTGGTTGGCAGAAATAAACTTTTGCTTGCTACTCAAAGTTTTTATTAGCAAAAGTATAACAAAATAGCAAGATTATTGCCAGCAATCTCAACTTTTTTGGTTTGACGCAATTTACTAATTATTTTCATTTTTTGACCACTTAGTTTAGAAAAGTTAGCGTAGGTGGACATTAAGCCTTCACTTACGCAAACGTTTGACTGGTTACGGTTTTAGCGGGCTCCCCCTTTGAAGCCGTAAGCATTGATAAATCTTATATACGGTTTAGAGCGCAATCTAGGAAAAGCTGAGTGCCCATTCATTGGTTGTACGTAAGATATGTGAGGGCGATTGTTGCCAAGAGTTTACAACTGGTGAAGCCAAGTTTGATCTAGATGAACATGGAAATCTGATACCGCTTTCGTTTTATCTAGATCGGGACCGTTCAGGGCAATATCAGTCATTCGTTTACGAGGAAAATGGTGAAGTTATCGGCGTTTTGTGTGTAGAAATAACGGAAAATTTGCTTTATCTAAGCCGAATTGGCATCAAAAACACGTATAGGAATCAGCATAAGGGATATTATTTGCATAAGTATATGATGGATTTAGTGCAAGAAAAAAGAATTAAGGCAATATCAGCAATGGCACATTATGGTGTTTTCGGCTGGTTTGAAGACCTTGGATACCGCAAAGTCCACGAATACAACGACCCATTATGGGGAAAATCGGCGCTTATGCTTTTGCTTATTGGCTAAGTATCTGTTATCGGTTTTGAGGTAACTAGTTCACCCATTTTATCTGACCAGCAATCTTTGCAAATTACGCCATACTTAGGTGTATCTATCTTTATGTCTTCAGCTTTAAACGAGGAGTGGCATAGTTCGCATACTGTTGCGCTCCTAATCTGGTAATTGTTGATTGCTTTTACAATTTCTGGATTCTCACGCAAGCAAGTCTCTATTAACCTACTTTTTGAAACTGTCTTGTCAGTCGATAGCTTACTGAGCGCTTGATCAAGTTCCTTTGAGATGGATATGGCTATTTTATTGACCAATTTCTTACCTCCGTCATACCATAGTATTACTATGGTAATAACTATTCCCTTATTTAAGTTTGTGTATAGCTAATGCTACAACAGACTTTCCGATGTTGCTAAATCTAGAGATAATTAGGATTTTAACTACGACATGACAACCTTCAAGGCTTTTTCCAGCGGAAGAACGGCGAGGCAACTCTTAGAAGAGGCGCGAAAAGAGGAATTCGTCCAAGATAAGAAACTGGAAGAGCTTGCCAAAAAGTATCTCAAGAGGCAGCAATCACACCATTTGCACGGTTAACCTCCAAATGTAGGCTGCGAGTGTATTGACTTTCTCTATCTACTTTCTGTATTGACACCCGCCCCCTATCGGGGGTTGTTGCATGCGCACACTCAATTCGAGGTTTGGGGTTGGGAAAAAGTTATAGCGTAGGCGAACATTAAGCCTTCACTTAACGTAAATAGGACTTGGGATGGTTATCTTTCGATGCCTGAAATTCGTGTAGCTCTTGTCGGCGTTGGCAACAGCGCTTGCGCCCTGGTTCAGGGAACCCAGTATTATAAGGATGCTAAAGAAGACACCACCGTGCCCGGCTTAATGCACGTGAACTACGGCGGCTACCACATCCGCGACATTCATTTCGTTGCCGCGTTTGAAGTTAACAAAAACAAGATCGGCAAAGACCTCTCAGAAGCCATCTGGGTTAAACCGAACTGCTGCGAAAAATTCAGCGACGTCCCCAACCTCGGCGTAAAGGTTTCGCCGGGAATCATTCTTGACGGCGCAGCACCCCACATGCGGGAAACCTTCAACGTTTACGACGACGCAAAAACCACCAAGGAAAGCATCGTCAAAACCCTTAAAGACGCCAAAACCCAAGTCCTCGTCAATTATCTTCCAGTCGGAAGCCACGACGCAGTCCGATTTTACGCCCAATGCGCCATCGACGCGGGATGCGCCCTTGTTAACTGTATGCCTGAATTCATCGGGTCAGACAAGTCGGGGGAGTGGCCGAAGAAGTTTGAGGCGGCGGGGTTGCCCGTTTTGGGTGATGACATCAAAAGCCAGGTGGGCGCGACCATTCTGCATCGGACGCTTGTGCGGCTTTGCCTTGACCGCGGCGCCATTGTGGATGAAACTTACCAGCTGAACCTTGGCGGCGACACGGACTTCCAGAACATGACCGTCGAAAACCGCCTCACAAGCAAGCGCATCAGCAAAACCGAAGCCGTCACCAGCCTCGTCCCCTACAACCTGCCGACCCGCATTGGGCCCAGCGATTATGTACCTTTCCTCAAAAACAAGAAAATATGTTATCTGTCAATCAAGACCCGAGCGTTCGGCGACCGACCCATCAACATCAGCGCCAAACTCGAAGTGGAAGACTCTCCGAACAGCGCAGGCGTCGTCATCGACCTGATCCGCGCCGCAAAAATCGCGCTGGACCGCAAAATCTCAGGAACCCTCATCAGCATGCCTTCTTACGCGTTTAAGCATCCGCCGGTGCAGGTGCCTGATTCGCAGGCGCGGCAGTGGACGGAAGACTGGATAGCGGGCAAACGCGAAAGATAAACCCGCTTTTTCCTTTTTGAGGCGCCAAATGAGAGCCGCCTTTTCTTGGTGCTGTATGGCTAAGCGACTAGACTTTTGGAATATTCCAAAACTGCAAATAAAAAACCGCCCTTTCCACGCCACCTCCAGCTCAAACCCGCAAAAGAATCCAAGCCCAAACCAAAAAAGCAACCCAAAACAAGCCCCGAGCAGAACACGCCTAAGGGGGGGAGGGGGCCTCATATTTACAATGGAATTCCATCACAAATATGGGTTAAAGGCAAGCTTCCATCAACCAACGAAAACCCGGGGCAACCGCAAATTTTCGCCGCTTGAGCCCGCTGTGAAAGCTTTTATCTTTGAACCTTAAATTGGTTAACTGTCAAAAATCTGGAAGGTTCATGTCATGGTAAAAGTTGAATCGTTCGAAGTGCCTGAAGGGCTATTTTTCTCCAAAGATTTTGAGTGGATAAAAATCGAAGGCGACAAAGTCCGCATGGGCATAACAGACTACGCCCAGAAAGCGCTAAGAGAAATCGTCTACGCTGAACTGCCAGGCGTCGGCACCCAAGTCACGCAGGGCGAACCCTACGGAACATTAGAGTCCGTTAAAGCCGTGTCAGACCTGGTTGCCGCCGTAAGCGGAACAATCGAGGAAGTCAACGAAGAAGTCCAGTCGAAACCCGAAACCCTCAACGAAGACCCGTACGTGAAAGGCTGGCTGATCGTTGTTAAACCCTTTAACCTGCAGGCGGAACTTGCCAACCTAATGGACTTCGACAAAGCCGTCGAGTGGCACAGGTGCCAGGTTAAATCCAAATAGAGAAGGCAAACGGGATGGCTAGACGCGTAATCGTCATCGGAGCCAACGCCTCAGGCGTCGAAGCAGCCTCGGCAGCACGCAAAAAGGATCGAACAGCCGAAATCACCCTCATAACGCAGGAGAAAAACGCTGGTTACTCACGCTGCGGCTTACCATTCGTCATCGGTGGGCAGATACCCAGCTTCAGCGACCTCATCGTTTACCCGCCAGCGTACTTCCAGATGCTCAAGCTGAACCTGCGCAGCGAAACACGGGCCACAGCCATAAACACCAAGGAAAAAACCGTCACCGTCGCCACCAAGGAAGGAGCCACGGAAGTGCTGCCGTACGACAGCTTGGTGATTGCAACAGGCGCTGACTCGTTCACGCCGCCGATCAAAGGCAGGGAAAAACCAGGAGTGCTCAGCCTACGCGGCATCGAAGACGGCGAAAAGATCAGCGCAGCGGTCAAGGCGGGCGCGAAATCAGCGGTCATCATGGGCGCTGGCTTGATCGGGTTGGAAGTCGGCGTCGGCTTGATAGAGAAAGGCTTGAAAGTCACCGTTGTGGAAATGCTGCCGCAGATTCTGCCGCAGCTGCTTGACGCGGACATGGCGAAGCTTGTGCAGGATCATCTGGAGGAGAAGGGCATGCGCATCCTCATCAGCAAGGGCGTGGAAGAGTTCCTCGGCGACGACAAAGTCACGGCTATCATGGCGGGCGGCGAAAAAATCGAGGCTGACCTGTTCATCAGCGCTTTCGGCGTGAGAGCTAACACGAAACTCGCGGTTGACGCGGGCATACCTCTTGGCGAGTCACGCGCCATCAAAACCAACTCGCGCATGGAAACCGACGTGAAAGACGTTTACGCCGTGGGCGACTGCGCTGAAGCCCCAAACATCATCACGCACCGTCCCATGTGCGCGCAGCTGGGCACAATCGCCGTACGCCAAGGCAAGGTTGCAGGAGCAAACGCGGGAGGCGACTACTCCCAGTTCACAGGCGTCCTGGCATCCGCCGTCACACGGCTCTTCGAGATTGAAGCAGGCAACACGGGGTTAACTGAAGCCGCCGCGGCACGAAACCGCATCGAAGTCGTCACGGGCGCGATCAGCAGCAAAACCAAAGCAGACTACTTCCCAGGCGCCAAACCCATCAAGGTCAAACTTGTCGTCGAGAAAGAGTCGCAGCGAATCGTGGGCGGGCAGATCGTCGGCGGAGAAGAAGTCACGCAGCGCATCAACTGCATAAGCTTCGCCATCCAAAAAGGCATGAACGTTCGGGAACTCGCGAAGGCAGACACGGCTTACGCGCCGCCACTGTGCGAAACGTGGGAACCCATGGTTTTAGCCGCAGAAATGGTCCTCATGAAACTGCGTTAAGCAGCTTTCTCTTTCTTTTTGTTTTTTGTTTGATTCTTTCGATTGGTAAAGGTCGCTTTATCGGTTTGGGTTTTAGATGAGGTAGGCTTCTGTGATGTATCTTCGTACAACCCACTGCGTCTGGAAGTAGTAGGCGATTTTCGCAATGGAGTTTTTCATGAGGTGTATCCATGCGTCTTTTTGCCTGTTGAATGTTGGGGCAATCAGGTATTCGAGTTTGCTGTAGAGGTCTTGGAGCTCTAGTTCTCTTCTTTCGTTTTCAGCCAGCAACTCTCTGGGGTGAGGCCCAATTGCCCACCCAGTCACGCCTTCGATGCATCCCTCCATCCACCAGCCGTCAAGGACACTGAAGTTTACGACGCCGTTGTGGGCGGCTTTCATGCCGCTGGTTCCGGAAGCCTCAAAGGGCGGCAAAGGCGTGTTAAGCCAAACGTCGACGCCTGAAGTAAGCTTAGCTGCGATGTCCATGTCATAATTCTCCAAGTAAACGACGCTTACTTGACCTTCCAACGCACGCGCGTAGTCATGAATTTGCCTTATGAGTCCCTTTCCATCGGTGTCCTTTGGATGTGCTTTCCCAGCGAAAATCATCTGGATTTTTTCTTTCCGATTAATATCCCTCAGCCTGTGCAGATCGCTAAAGATGAGGGTTGCACGTTTGTAGCCTGTGGCTCTTCTAGCAAAACCAATCGTTAACGCCTGCGGATCCAGCGTTTTCCCGTTGGTTCTTTCAACGAAACTCAGCAGGTCCGTTTTTGCTTTGGTGTGGGCATCCCAGACTTCACGGTTAGGAATCTCGGTGGCTTTGGCAAGAAGTATCGGTTCGTTTGCCCAGCCTGGAATGTATTTGTCGAAGAGTTGTCTGAAGTAAAGGCTCGTCCATGTGGAGGAGTGGACTCCGTTGGTTACCGCGCGGATGTAGCGACCTGGAAAAAGTTTTCTGGAGTAATCCACGTGCGCCAAAGAGACGCCGTTTATGTATTTGCTTAAGTTCAGCGCGAGGAAAGCCATGTTGAGGTTTTCTTCTCCTGCATACTGCTTCATTTCAGCCAGCGGGTACTCTTTGTCAAGCATTTGCTGGACAAGGTCATAGGAGAACTGGTCAAAGGCAGCTTCCACCGGGCTGTGAGTGGTGAAGACACAGAGGTTTTGGACTTTTTCCGCGTCCATGCCGTTTTCCTTTAGCAGTTCAAGCGTCAGCAGGCTAGAGTGGCCTTCATTCATGTGGTACTTTCGGATTTTGAAAGGCAAGTTCCTCAGGAGTTTGGTGCCTCCTATACCCAGAACAATCTCCTGTTTCAACCTGTAGGTTTTGTCGCCGCCGTACAATGAATCTGTGATCCTTCGATCTTCAGGGGTGTTTTCTTCCATATCAGTGTCCAAAAACAGAATCGGCACCATGCCGCCCGTAACGCTCTGCCACTCATGAAGCCAAGCCTGCACCTTCACGGGGCGCCCCTCTATGCTTACGGTGACAACGTTAGGCATCCGAGTTAAGGTTTTGGCAGGATCCCACTCGTCAGGAAACTCAAGTTGCTCCCCTTGCTCGGTGAGTTTCTGCCGAAAGTAGCCTTTCCTGCTTGCAAGTGTGATTGCAACCATCTGGAGCCGAAGGTCGGCGCTGGATTTCACTATGTCGCCCGCAAGAATGCCTAAGCCGCCGCTGTAGGTCGGAATGTTGCTGGAAATGCCTATTTCCATTGAGAAGTAGGCTATTCGGCGGTCTTCAAGGAAGTGTCGGCGGCAGTTTTCGCTGCAGAAACAGTGTTTTTTGCCTCCGAAGCTTTCGCATGCCGCTTCGATTCTTGTCGCCATGTTCTCTGCGTCTATCTGAATTCCGCAAACGGGGCATCTTAAAAACATGGGACTATCCAAACTCGGCACCAATGAAGACAACCCATCAACCTACGTTGATATATGTATTTGCTAGAAAGCGGGATGCTCCGATTTGCCTAAAACGGTTTTTTCTCTTTGTTATCCTGTTTGGGAAGTTTCTGGCTGGGTGAAGGGCTCCGTCATGCCGACAAGCAGTTTCCCAAAAGTGTTAACGTGGGTTTCCTCATCCGCGAGAATTTCCTCCAGCAGGCGCCGTGTCGTGTAGTCACCCTCGTGCGCCGCGTATTGAATTGCTTCCTTGTAGAGCTCGATGGCGTCCTCCTCATCTCGCTGATCCTGCGTAAGCATCTCGAGGATGCTGCCTCCGACGAAAATCGGGTCAGGCTTAACTGTTGGCACCCCGTTGAGGTAGTCCAGTTGCTCGGCTAAGCGTTCGGCATGCTTCATTTCGGCGATGGCTGTTTTGCGGAAGATGTCTTCGACGGCTGCGCCGTCCATGCCCGTGACTTGAACGTGCTGCCACATGTACTGGATGCTGACTTGGAGTTCACGGGCTATGGCTTTGTTTAAAAATTCTAAAAGCTTTTCAGAAACCAAAGCTTGTTCACCTATAAAAATGGATGGTTGTTCATTATATAAACTAAGCTGCCGCCTCACCCTGAATTTGCCTGAATCTCTTGCACATAGTTTGCCCAGATATATTTGGGCAAAATATAAGTATCCGATCATGCACGGCTAATTTGGAGTCAAGGCTGAAAAATGGGGAATGAAAGAATTAAATTAACGGAGAAGAGGTGGAAAAATGGTTTTTGAAAAAGTCGCTGAAACCCAAGAGATATCTGCTGGGCAAATGAAAGCCGTAAAATTTGGGGCCGAACAAGTTTTGCTTACAAACGTAAATGGTACGTACTACGCGATCGGAAACTTTTGCACTCATGAAGGCGGGAACCTTTCAAAGGGAACCTTGCAGGGAAACATCGTTTCTTGCCCCAAGCATAAGGCACAGTTTGACGTAACAACAGGCAAGGTGGTTTCTCCTCCAAAAGTGCTGTTTATGCATCCTAAAATCAACGACGAAAGCGCTTACACGGTCAAGGTTGAGGGAACAGCTATCCTGCTTGAACGCAAGCTTCAGTAAATAAGCCAACAAATAACCGCTAGCGCATTCGAAGAATTTCAAGACAGAACATGATTTCGTCTATGAGTTCTTGAGTTCTTTATTTTTTATGTTATGCAGCCTTAATGGCTTTTTTGATTATGAAACAGGAAGTAGAGGGATAAGTTGCCTATCATTCATGCGCTAATAAGTTTATATATGAAGTGAAACTAAGTGAATTATTGAGGTTTTCTGAATGATGGAGAAAGATGTTGTTATGAATAATATGCAGTTGGGTGCAATTGTTGCGGATGTGATAGGAATAATCTTGGTGCTAGTTGGAGGATTAGTAACGTACGCTAAAGCAAGATCTGGTGTAGGCATCGGCTTGTTCTGGGTAGGGTGGGTGCTGCTGATAATTGCTCTAATAATAATCTTGTTAAGCATGAGAAAACCCATGACGAAGACTAGTTCCTAAATGGATTCTTTTTGAAGACACACATCCATCTTTTCTTTTTTTTTGAAAGAAAAGTTATCTGAGTTCACTTAAAGTTAAGAGTGCGAAAACGTCATTCAATGGTTAACGGAACGAGCGTAAATGGAATTAAACTCTTGGGAATGAATGGCAAATCAGCCAATTCTTGCCCGATAAAGAAAAAGGTCAAATAGGGCTTAAATGAGAAAATAACCGAGCAGGGGCCGGTCGTCTAGCTTGGTTAGGACGTTGGCTTTACGAGCCAAAGGTCGCCGGTTCAAGTCCGGCTCGGCCCACTTTTCATCATTTTTTCTGCAGGATTAAAGTTGTTTACTCAACATTAATGAACGGTTTTTGTTTTTGGTGAAGCTTTTCCTTGAAAAAACGATATGAAGCGGAGGCGGGCTCAGAGTTGTGTGGAAGATGCAAAGGGTGATGGCGAACCATCAATTGCAGTTCCCTCTGAGCCCAATTCAACAAGAACAGGACTTATCTCTAAAGCTTTATGAATGTAGAATTTGTACTAGAAGAATAGATCTGTAGCGGATGTTTTCCATAGGCTGAACCGTTTGGGTTCAAGTTCGGCTCGACCCACTTTAAGGAAACAATCAGTTTTGCAGCTGGCTTTAATCTTTGTCATCTCTTATGATTACTTCAAGCGCAACTGCAACTATTGCCACTGCAGCTACACCATATAGAATTCCATAGATTACTTAAAGCCAACTTGATTGCCCTGACTATCCTGGGCTTTGGCTGTAAGGAAGCATCGGGCTTGGGGGTGTTGGTTGAGAACTTGTTATGCTTTCGCTTCCTGCGGAATAAGCCGTTGCGCCGTTAGCCGCGATGTTTTCTGTTGTCTGCAATAATTGTCAACGCTTCATCTTTCACATTTGCGGTTTTACCAGATTTCCAGAGCGCCTCTTATTTTTCCGTAATGCTTAACCGTGACCATTTAGCTATAAATGTACTAAAAGTTCATGTTGAGAGGTAAAAGTTTGGCGGCTGCAAAAAGCATCTGGAAAAACGAGTACTTCAAAACCGCGGTTGCAGTCGTTTTGATCATCGCCGTGGTTCTCGGCTTGTTCTTAGGCTTGAAGTACGGGCTGAACACGCCTTATCCCGCGTTGACGGTGGTGTCCGGCAGCATGAGCATCCCCTACGACGCCGCCGACTACAACTTCTGGCTGACCATAGCCACCCCGTTTGACCGAACCTTAAGCGTGGGCGACATCATCATCGTTCAGGGAGTAAACCCCAAGGACCTAAACACGCATTACCCTAACAGCGACATAATCGTGTTCCATAACCCATACAACCCAAGCGAGCTGATTGTTCACCGCATCGTCAGCGCCGAAACATACAACGGCGAACTGTACTTTGTCACTAAGGGCGACGGCAACGGGAACCCTTGGCCCCAAACGCCAACTTCAGACCTTGACCAGTGGGACGGCAACAACCCGCCGGGAGTTCCAGCGAGCGATGTGATCGGCAAGGTGGTTATGCGTATTCCATGGTTCGGCTGGATAACGATTTTCGTTAAGGATAACTCTTGGGGTGTGCCAGCGATCATCCTGATCATAATGGTAATCGCAATCCTCGAGTTTGTCGCGCCCATCCTTAAAGAAAAGAAACCTGATCAGAATAACGAAAAACAAACTCAGCCAATCGGCAACGAGCACAGGTAGTCCTTTTCATGTCTTTCCCAAGACTAACCTAAAGTTGACTCAAGCCCCAAACCAAAAAATCAACCCAGAACAAGCTCTGATGAAGAGCCTTTGACCCTAAGAGGGGGTCTACTATTTGTGACAAAAATCCATCACAAAAAGCAAAAAGAGAAAATCAGACTTTAGTGCCCTGCGAGGGGTCTTCGATTACCTTTTGGAACTCCGCCATAAGCACCTTTGTGATGGGCCCAGGTTTTCCCGTGCCGATTGTGCGTTTGTTGACTTCCCGTATCGGAACGAGCTCCATGGCTGTTCCAGTGAAGAAGGCTTCGTCAGCGGTGAATATCATGAACGGCGTCAGGTTGGTCACTCTCAGTTTTATGCCCAGTTCAGCCGCCAGCTTAGTCACGACTTCAGCCGTGATGCCTGCAAGCGCTCCCGTTGAAGTCGGCGGGGTTAACAATTCGCCGTTCTTGACGATGAAGACGTTTTCTCCGACGCCTTCAGCTATGCAACCGTTGCTTTCCAAGCAGAGGGCTTCATCAACGCCGCACGCGTTAGCTTCTATTTTAGCCATGATGCTGTTGAGGTAGTTGAGCGATTTTATCTCATGTGAAGTTGCATCCACGGAGTTTCTTCGAACCCAAGAGAACATGGTTGTTATGCCTGTTTCTTTAGCGTTGCTGGCTCTTATGGAAATGGTGTCAGTGATTATTATGACGGTAGGCTTGGGGCACTTGCGCGGGTCTAAACCGAGGTCTCCGACTCCGCGGGTCACGACCAACCGTATGTACGAGTCTTTCATCCTGTTTTTTCTCAAAGCGTCAACGACGGCTTGAATCATTTCTTCCTTGGTCAACGGAATTTTCAGCGTTAACGCGTGCGCTGAACGGTAAAGACGGTCGATATGCTCCTTCAGCTTGAAGACAACGCCGTTGTACTCGCGGATGCCCTCAAAAACGCCGTCGCCGTAGAGCAAACCGTGGTCGTAGACTGAGATTTTAGCCTGAGACTTAGGGTAGTATTGCCCGTCGATGTAAACTGACAGTTCATCCGTCATTTCGGTTTCCACTTCCTTGCTGGCTGTTTCATATTATTCGATTATTTGATATAGTTTATGCCAGTGATACACACGATTCGTTTGTCAACCATGGAACTGCGGTCGCTTGGAGAGGTACAGTGGCAACGGCAGAGGCTTGAACGGTTTACCCGCGATTTTCTCAGACACCTTAGCCACCAGCTCGTCAACAGTCATGGTTTGCTGCTGACCCTTGAGCCCGCGTTCCCTGACCGAGAGAGTGCCTGAATCGATTTCCTTCTCGCCCACGACGATGATGTAGGGTACCCACTCCTGCTCACCTTCACGAATCTTCTTCTGCAAGGTTGACGCGCTGTCGTCGATGTCTACGCGGATGCAGTGCGCAGCGATTTGCCCTGCGATTTCCTCCACTTTACTGAGGTACTTGTCAGACACTGGGATAAGCCTAACCTGGGTCGGTGAAAGCCACAGGGGCAACATGGGCGCTTTACCCTGCATCTGTTCCCGGTAAGCCTTCTCCAAAAGCGCGTAGATGTCCCGTTCTATGGCGCCGCTTGGGCTGCAGTGCAATATCAGCGGGTACTGTTTTTCGCCTTTCTCGTCAACGAAGGTTATCTCGTAGCGTTTAGCGTTCTCAACATCAATCTGATCCGTACTTAACGCGGCGGCTTTATCCTGGTTGTCCACGAAGTTGAGGTCCCATTTGAGGACGAAGTAGAAGAACCGCTCGTTCCACACCTCAGCCAGCATGGGTTTGCCAAAAGCCTTCACGATTTCAGTGATGAACTCTTTTTGCTCATCATAGAAGCCTCTTGTGAAGCGCATGGCAATTTCATAATCATCTTTAACGAGTCCAATGTTGCTTAGAACATCGATGCAAAGATTGAAGCGAACCATGAACTCTTTTTTCGCTTGGTCCAAGTCAGCGCAAAACGCGTGGCAGTCTGGCATAGTGAAAGCTCGCAGACGCTTCAACCCGACAACTTCGCCGCTTTTTTCCCGCCTGAAACTGTAACGGGTTAACTCGTAGAGTTTGATCGGAAGCTGCTTGTAGCTCATCTGTGCGTCGTGCGCCATGAGGAACTGCCCGAAGCATGCCGCGAAACGCAGGAACAGTTCTTTGTCTTCTGATTTAAGCGTGTACTGGCGTGCTGGGAAACGATTAAGGTAGCTTGCTAAGCTGGGATGGTTGAAGTCGTACATGATCGGAGTTTCAACTTCCATGCCGCCGTAAGCCGCCACCCTAGCAGAAACATACTGCTCCAGCAGCGACTTGATCATGCGTCCCTTGGGGTACCAGCGTAGGTTTCCAGGGTCACTTCCCGGCTCATAATCCGCTATCTCAAGCCTCTTCATCAACGTCACATGCGGAGGCATCACAGTGACCGCCCGAGCTTTCTTAATCTCGTACTGCGAAAACTTCTGCAGGTTAACATGACCCTTGAACTTGAACTCTTCAATAGGCACCAGTGAACCGTCAGGCAGCAGGACATGCCAGAAAGACTGCATCTTGTCCTCAGCTTTCAACGCGGCGGAAACGGGCTCCTCCTCTTTCTTGCAGACCGCCTCAGCCTTTGCTTCCCCGGCAACGGGTGCCTGTGCGTAGCTGCGTGCCTGTTCGGCAAGCGGGTGCCCCTTGATGGAGATGGTGAACTGCTTGTTCCAGCCGAACGGAGCACGATAGGTCTCTATGCCCTTTTCTTTTGCGTAGGCTTCCATGTCTTTTATGATTTTAAGTGCTTGGCTGGGGTTGCTGAGGTTGCTGCTCAGGTGAGCGAACGGGTAAATGAGGATGCGGTTGGTTTTCTGTTTGCCCAAGAAGGCTCGCACGTCGTCGATGGCTTTCTGCGCTGTCGCGCTGTTGTCGCCTTCTTCTATCGCCGTGAACAAAACCACGACTTCTTCTATACGGTTTTCTTTCTGCTCCGCTTCTTCGGCGATGGCGATTTCTTTTTGGACAGGTTTGAAAACTATGTAGTTAGAATGCAATTGAAGTATTCGCATGTTAAACCACTCGTGTTAGCGACCCCAACGCCACCTATCAAGCGTCTTGTCTTTTTTAGTTTTCTTCTTGTACTCTTTGTAGTGCTCTTTACAAATTAAAGCGCGTTTTTCCTTGGTGCTAACTCCAATCCCGGCAGCCTTAACTTTATCAGCTGAGATTGAACGGACAGCTTCTCTACTGCAGCCTGACACGCTGCATTTAGCTCCTTTTTCTATGCGACCCACAGTCAAAGCCTCACGTGCACTGTTTTAACTTGTAATGTGCGCTATTGCTTAAGTTCCTTTTCATGCAAAACCTTTGCTCTCAGGTAGATTTCCTCTTTCTTGCCGAGGTAGGTGGGACCGATTCCTTCGACGACCAGCGAAGCAGCCGCTGAACCCACACAGGCGCACCATAATGATTCTTTCTGCCGCAGGTACTCGGTTAGGAAGCCGCCGATGAAAACGTCTCCTGCGCCTGTTGGATCGACCAGGACTTGTGAAGGGCAGGCTGCAATGTTGTACTGTGCGCCTCCGACTGAGAGTACGGATCCTTTAGCGCCCATCGTCACGATGACTGTTGCAACGCCCATGTCGTGAACGGCTTCAATAGCGGCTTTAAGCTCGGACGTCCCGGTTAACGCGAAAATTTCTTTCTGGGCGGACTTGTAGATGTTGATGCAGCTGAATATTCGTTTGTCAACCGAAGCGTTTTCGGTTACGTTTCCCGCTTCGTCGAAGCTTCGAAGCAACCCTTGAGGGTCAAGCGACAGGACGTCTGCGCGACGCTTCAGGTGCTCAATCACTTCGAATGACACTTCGTTAGCGATGGGCGCAACATGAATCGCCTTGGCGTTCAAATCCGCTGGCAAATCAGCCAACTCTATGGGGGCTCCCTTACTCTTCAAAATCAAGGTTCTCTCAGACAGATCTTTGCTGTAACTCAGCTCGAAGCTTGTGGTTGGCTCTTCAGCCTTTCTAACCACACCAGACAGGTCAATTCCTTCCTGCCTTAGCCACCAGAGGTAAGCTTCTGGAAAATTCCCGCCTACTTTAGAAATTACGGAGGCTGTTGCGCCTAACCGTCTTGCAGCCAACGAAGTGTACGTGGGCGAACCGCCTAAAACGGTGAACGGGGCAGTTCTGCTGGGCAGCAGAATTCTGTCAATGGAGAGGTGCCCGATGACTGCTAAATCCACGTTTTGAAGCACTGCCCTTTAGCCCCTCGATTTAATATGTGGTCATCCAAGATATAATTAACTGTTAGCAAGTTAGGATTGAAGCAGCAGTATAGCCTTCGCCAAATCGCCTTGGCACTCCTCAAGCGCTTCTTTGGCTTTCTCTAAGCTTTTGCCAGTTTGATCCGCCACCAGCTTTACATCTTCTTCGGAGAAAGTTGGCTGCGCTGCTTTTGCCGTTTGGCGTTGGGATGGGGTTTGCTCTGAAACTTCGCCGCCGATGACTTGATAAATTTTTTGTCCTTGCACCTGTAAAATTGCAACTTGGGGCTCGTCGATGACGATGTCTTTGCCGCTGGTTCTGATGACAACTTGCTGAACGTCGGGGACGGTGTCCATGTTCATGCCCATACGCTGCATCATGCGTCTCTGCTCTCTGGGGTTCATGCGCCTGTTCATTATTGCTCACTTCAACGAAGTAATCTTTCAGTGGAACTTGATATAAACTTAACTTTACCAAGGTGCCCTTTACGATTTTGGCCTCATGAATAAGGCTAAACTACGGTGAAATAGAAAAGACGCAAAGCTCCCAGCAGGTACGCCGTGGTCATGCCGCCCTTGATTTGCAGATAATTATTTTAGGCATGTTGGGGAAAATAATGAGCAGGAAATCAAAAGTTGAAAATCTTAAAACTGTCCCTTGTTTTACTGTGCCTTCTTTCAGTTTCTTTAATCACTGGCAGTTTGCAGCGAACGATTAGTTTTGAACAGGCCGCTGATGAGGGCGGGATGGTGAGTGGAGTGGTTGCGCATGAGATGTCTGCTGCGGAAGCGCAGTTGCTGGCGTCCTCTAACATAACGTGGGTTAGTTGTGATGTTACGTTCAATCCTTCGGACATCAGCGAATGGTACCAAGTTTATTCTTTAGCGCAGCAGTATCACCTGAATGTTGTGGGCATTCTCGACCAGCACCTTATGAACTACACTACCTTCACGTTGTCAGATTGGAGCAACGCTGTGAAGCAAGCCGTGCACGCGTTTGGAAGGTTCGTTAAAACCTGGGAAATATGGAATGAACCCAACTACAGTTGGAACGCTCTCGGCTATTTTGATGGAACCCCGCAAGCCTACGTTACTATGCTTCAAACAGCCTATAACGACATTAAAGCCATAGCGCCTTCTGACACGGTGATAGGTTTAGGAGGCATGCCGCTGTACACGAGTAACGAACCGACTTATCCCGACACGTATGCGAATCAATCCTTGGTGTGGGCGCAGCAGGTCGTTCAACTGGGCGGCATGTCTTTTTGTGATGCCATCGCTGTCCACGCTTACCCGTACGGGCAATACTATCCTCAAATTGCTGGTTATTTCTTTGAATATTACTTGCAGCAGTATAGCCGATTGTGCAACAAGCCGATTTGGCTCACGGAAGTCGGTCAAGAATCATACAGCACAAATTGGACCGCTTCAAATAGCGCGCAATCATCGTTCCTTTCGGAAAGCTACTCTTTGTTTCAAGGTTTAGGCGTCAAGGCTTACTTATGGTATGAGCTCAACGATAATTACACAGCGATTCCCGACTCTAACTTCGGTCTTTTCGACAACAGCGGAAATCAGAAACCTGCATTCGACACGTACGTCGACGTAGTTAACGGCTTGACGCCTCCGACCGCAACTTCCACACCAACATCCGCGGCTTCACCCACGCAAAACCCAGCAACAACCCCCGCGCCCTCGACGTCGCCTAATGCGACAGACACACCTACGCCCTTTCCTGCGGCTACCCCCACATCTGTTCCTGAGGAAAACTTTGTAGTTGACTTAATCGTTGCTTTAATAGTTGCATTCAACGTTGCAGCATCAGTTTACGTAAAAAAGCACAGGTTAAAAAAAGAATAACACTTTTTAAAACTTGGCAGAAACGGCTTTGCAGTTAACAAACTTGTTTCAATGGTTTTTTCGGCTAATTAACTTTGGTTCAAAGTAAGTCTTGAGCTGAAGCTGAAGACCTTTGAGTGAAAACTGAAATTCTCCTTAAAAAGTTCAATCCGACAGATTATTCAGTCTTTCTTCTTGAACAAATTTAGTGTAGATGCGGCGTTTCTCAGTAAAACATAGGAAGAACTGTCTCACGATTATTTTCTTGACAATCCTTTTTTCAGCAAAATTTTAAAAAACAAATTCAGCTACATGTTTTAGTAGATGAAGAGATTACACGTGAAACAGGGCATTTTCGATTGGCGGAGTAAGGGTGCAAGTAGAAAACTTTCTTTAAGAATCGTAGTCCTGTGCATGGCGCTATTAATTATTCTTAGCGGTTTCTTTGAATATCAAATTGTGAATTTACAGAGCCAACTCTCAAGAGACCAGTCAACAATTAATTCGTTGAACACGAAAGAGGCAGCCATGAACTCGACAATAACAAACTTAGACAACCAACTTTCGTTAGACCCAGACAGGATCGTCGACGGATTCAGCATCGTTCAAATAACGGACACCCAGTTTTTGAGCGATTCGCTTCCAGGCCTCTACAGCGGGTTAACCAGTTGGATAGCAAACAAGGCAAGCGCTTTGAATCTTACAATTGTCGTGCACACTGGCGATATCGTGCAGGTAGCCAGTTCAGCCGGTGATTGGCAAAACGCAAGCAACGCCATGATGACCCTTTACAATAACGGAGTACCATACTGCTGGAACGCTGGAAACCACGACCAAGACGAAATCAACAACACCGTAGGCCGAGGAAATCCTGACGCTTCATGGATTGGCGGAAACTACCCTGGCTTCAACGTGACAATGATGCGGAAGGAGCCTTACTGGGTCGGAGACATTTTCGACGGAAAAAGCACGGCTGTGCAATTTATCTGGGGCAACTATCATTTTATGGTTATCAACATCGAATACAACGCTAACCAAACCGTTCTCGACTGGATGCAGACTCTCGTCAAAACCAATCCGAACGTAAACGTTATCGTGGCAACGCATGATTTTCTTAATGCAACCGGCGGGTACGGCACCTTGAACCATGCAGACGTAGTTTGGGCTACCAACTTCGAAAAGCTGCTAAACAACTATCCTAACGTGTTTATGACCATAAACGGTCACGCCACTATTCCAAGCAACAGCACGGCTACGGGGTACAACAAGAAAGCAGGTAAACGAGAAGAGGTTTTCTTCAACAGACAACAATTAAACAGCCTGCAGGGTGCGGCAGCCGCGCGAATCTACACTTTTGAAATGAGCCACCCAGCCAACCCCGGTGTTGACGTTTACACTTATCAAACCTTCGGAACGCCTCATTACATCACCGACCCCATGGATCAATTCAACTTTTCAACAAGCCTCAAAGCATACTCACCTTCCACGGTCAGCATCCCAAGCGGCACAGAATTTCTGGGATCAAGCGGCTACAGCGTGAGCTTCGCGACCTCTACAACCCTGGCGCACTTCAGCCAGAACGGTTACACGCTCAGATTCAACGATTTGACCTTGAACGGCTTTACCTCGAACTTGACAGCGACCGCGGTCGGCGCCGACATCGTGGTAACCAACTACAACCCCGACAAAGTGCTAAGCTACATGGTTAGCCAAAGCGGCGGCACCCAAACTTTCTCGGTGAACGCGGCGCCATCGTCCGTCGTCATCGACGGCTCACCAGCCAAGAGCGGCGACGGGTGGAGCTACTCGAAAGGTGAAGTCACAGTTACAGGCGCTGCCTCGTCAGTGACGATAAACTTAACGTAAACGTAGTTTGCCAACACTTCAAACGCTAAACAGCAAAAGCAGATGGCAAAAAAAGAGTAAAGAATCATGGACGTGCCGCACTTTTCTTTGCGCCATGCCGCACCTTAACGGCTACACCGCTTTTGAAGGCAGTCATCTCCACGCTTGAAAGAGTGGCCTTCCCAACCGCCAAAACAGCCCCCGCCTCGTCAAGAACAATTACCTCGTCACCAGCACGGACTTCAACATCAACTTTGACCACGTGAACGGCGAAAACGTCTCCCCCAGCGGCGATGAATTCGGAAACGTCGCTCTTTGCCGTGACAAAGCAATGAGCGAAAGCCGTGTTTTCAGCCATTAACTTGGCTGCTTTAACGCTTAACGAAAGCAACCCGTCGGTTGGGCGAAGAGTAGCTAACCTTTGACCGCCTAGGCTGATGAAGCGGATTCTGCCTGTCCTCGGCGAATACTCAACCTCCACGTTCTCGGGAAACAGCTTTGAACCTACTCCCTTTCCGAATTGGTAGTCGGCAACCGCCCTTATTTTCGCGAGATCGTTCTTCAACTGTTCACCGTCAATATGTTTTTGCGTCTTTCGACAAGTATAAACATAACAAGATAATAAACACAGTGAAAAGGAGCAAGTTCACGTTGAGATGCGAAGTCTGCGGTCACAAAATCCACACCGAACCCATAACCGCCGTAATCGAAGGGGCAAGGCTAACCGTCTGCGTAGAATGCGCAAAACACGGAAAAATAGTGCACCAAGAAGAAGTCCCGCTTCAAAAACCAGCCCTTAAAAAACCGCAGACGCCGATAACCGTCGTTCAAAAGAAACCAGCAGTTGCCAGCGTTCAAATCACTCAGGAGCTCACTCAAGACTACGCGAACAAAATAAGAGCGGCACGGGAAAAACTGGTTCTCACGCACGAGGAACTTGGCAAAAAAATAAACGAGAAAGCCTCGGTTCTAAGAAACCTTGAAGCTGGCAAAATGGAGCCGAACAACCAGCTTGCGTCGAAGCTTGAGCACATGCTAAAAATCAAGTTGCTCGTGCCGATCTCTGAAGAAAAAGTTGGCCAGATGACTAAAACCTCCAACCCAGAGTTGACTTTAGGCGACCTGATCGAGATAGGGAAGAAAGGCGGGGAGGCTGCCTCAGAACGAAAGCCGTCATAGTTCAGCGTCGACTGAACCGTGAAGAATCCAGTTTAGAAGAGCTCAAAAGATTAGCAGAATCCGCCGGGTACACTGTTGTCGGTACGCTGGAACAGACAAGACCGCCCGATGCGCGCTACCAAATAGGCGCTGGAAAAGTAGAAGAACTCGCCAAGATGGTTCAGGAAACAGGCGCTGGCAAAGTAATTTTTGATAACCAACTGAGAACGCGTCAAACATACAATCTTGCAAAAGCGACACACGTGGAAGTCATTGACCGCTTTGCGCTTATACTTGAAATCTTCACCAGAAGAGCCACAACAACAGAAGCGCAGCTCCAGATTCAACTGGCAACCCTGCGAAACGAACTCAAACATGCAAAGGAAAAAGTCAGATTAGCCAAAGGAAGCGAGCAGCCTGGCTTTATGGGTCTTGGAGCTTATGAAGCAGACGTTTACCGTGACGCCATAAAACGGCAGGTTCAGACAATCCTTAAAAAACTCGTCAGAATCAGGGAAAAAAGAGTTTTGCAGCGAGAAAGGCGAACCGAGCTTGGCTTCTTGACTATTTCGCTTGCTGGATATACCAAGGCTGGAAAAAGCTCCTTGTTTAATGCTTTAACGGAAGCAACCACGATGGTTGACAAAGCGTTATTCACGACGCTTTCAACGACCACCAGGATACTGGAGTTTTCTAACCGCAAATTTCTTTTAACCGATACCGTTGGCTTCATTGACCGTTTACCCATAGCTTTGATTGAAGCGTTTCACTCCACTCTTGAAGAAACAATCTTTTCAGATCTAATAATACTGATTTTAGACTTAAGCGAGCCAATGGAAACTATTGAGAAAAAATATAATGTTTGCTTGGAAACAATCGACCGTTTGGGTGCATCTGGAATTCCAACCATAACCGCTCTAAACAAGATCGACCTGCTAACTGAAGAAGAAAGAAACCAAAAACTCGAAGCTCTCAAAGATAAAACCAAGAATCCAATCCTCCTATCCGCAAAGTGCCAAACAAACCTTGACGAATTAAAACGGAAAATTGTCGCGACTCTTGAAAGATATGTTCAAGCACGGTTTTCTGTTCCGTTAAATGAGAGGACTATGCCGTTTATCTCATGGGTTCACGGGAAAGCAGACGTGCGGAAGGAGAATTTCACCAACGATTCAGTTGAAGTAGTCTTCGAGGCTACGCCCGAGTTAACTGACCATATAAGACGAAAAGTGGCAGAATTAAATGGCAGATTCGAAACCAACCCAAAAACCAAGTGACACACCCCAGATTGTCGTTTTAAGGTGGGGTCACCGACCACAGCGAGACGTGCGATTAACTACCCATGTTGCCTTGACAGCGAGAGCGCTGTGCGCTTCAGGCTTCATCCTTTCAGACGTAAAAGACCCAAGCATAGAAGAAACAGTCAGAAAGATAACTGACCGCTGGGGCGGCACCTTCCACTTCGAGATGGGAACCCCATGGAAAAAAGCCGTCCGCGACTGGAAAGCAAACGGCGACGTCATCGTTCATTTAACGGCTTACGGCGAAAACATTCAAACCAGCGATGTGCTACAGAGGATTAAGAGTTCAAACCGCGATGTCATGGTTGTTGTCGGCAGCCAAAAGGTCCCAGGCGACTTCTACTCAAGCGACGTATCAGACTTCAACGTCTCCATTGGAAACCAGCCGCACTCAGAATGCGCCGCCCTCGCCGTTTTTCTGGACCGTTTCTTTGCGGGTGAAGAGTTGGCTAAGGATTTCGGCGGGGCAAAAATGAGGATTGTGCCGTCTACGAGGGGAAAGAAAATAAAAAGCGACACAGACCCCTAATTTGTTTGCTTTCTGCAATTGGTTTATGGTAGTGGGTTATCGGTTAGGAATTTGATTATCTTGGCAGCTAATGTTTCGCCTATGTCCTCTCGGATGAAATGTCCCGCGTCGAAGCGTTCGTGAGGCTAGCGCGCTTAAACAGTGTTAAGCTGGACTGAAGATTTTTATGCCGAGAGTAACACAAAATCTAAGCTCAAAAGGCTTAATCTTCTAAACCGCTGTTCGAATATTAATACGAATTGCATTAGGGCTTAAAAGCAGCGCCACAACAGAAGACTTAACAGTTTCAACACAGGCAAAAGATTAAACGCATCCGCGAGCTATAAGTGAATTTTGTTTAAGGTCGAAACGAGGAAAGCGCGTTGGCTAGAAGAATAAGAAGGACTCCTCAGAAAAAAATGTCGTTAATAAGAAATTGCACAATGGGATCATTAAACAAGCCCATTGCAAAGATAACGCCCGGTGAAACGGTTGAAGTGGAAACGTGGGATGCTAGGGGTAATATCGTGAGACCCGGTCAAACTCTGGAAGATGCGTTTCAGAAAGGCCTTCAACGCTATACAAATCCTATCACAGGTCCCATCTACGTTGAAGGCGCTGAGTCAGGAGATGCTCTAAAGATCGAGATAATCAACATCAAGCTCCCAGACGTTGGCTGGACCGCTGTTATTCCTGGATTTGGCGGGCTTGAGGGTTGGCTTCAATTATCTCCATCTGTAACAAAGTTTTCAAAGATCAATGGCGGAAAGATCATTTACGCGTTGAATGACGGGAGGTCAATTGAAATTCCGGCCAAACCCTTCATTGGAACGATTGGTGTTTCACCAGAATTTGAGGCTGTCTCTACAGTTGTTCCAGGAAGACACGGCGGAAATATGGATGTTCCCGACATCTGCGTTGGTAGCACGCTATACCTTCCCGTGGCGGTTGATGGAGCACTTCTTGGGTTAGGTGATGTTCACGCAGTTCAAGGAGACGGAGAAATCTGTGGAACTGCGATGGAAGTTTCCGCAAAGGTTACACTAAAGGTCGAGTTGGAAAAAAACAAAAAGTTGGACTGGCCACGCGTCGAATCAAAGGACGAAATCATGTCTATCTGCAGTGCCAAACCGCTTGAGGATGCAGTTAGATTAGCTTTTCTCGAACTGATAAAGTGGTTAGAGACAGACTACGGTTTTGAACGCTACGATGCCTACATGTTTCTAAGCTTAGCGGCAGAAGCGAGAATCGCCCAAATTGTCGATCCCCTGTTTACTGTTGTCGCAAAGCTACCGAAGAATATACTGCCGAAAAGCAGGAATCCTAAATGACAGAAGACTAAACTTTGATCGAGCCGCGCGTAAATTTATCTGTCTTGAAAGCAGACTGTTGAATAAGAAAACGTCAACTTAAGGTGAGCCAAATGCTAGATGGAAAATTTAACAGTAATCAAAAGCCCTATGCAAATGAGACCATGAAGCTGCTTTTTGAACGATCGAGCTGCCGGAGTTTTCTAGACAAGACAATTCCGCAAGAAGTCCTAAACGCGGTTCTTGAAGCAGGGACTCATTCAGCCAGTGCAGGAAACCTTCAACCATATTCCATCATAAAAATCGAAAAACTTGAAAACAGGCTGAAACTAGCAGAGATGTGCGGTCAGAGTTTCATAGGGAAAGCTCCAGTGCTTCTGCTGTTCTGCCTCGATCTTCACCGCAACGAACGATGGGCGAAACTTGAGGTCGCGCCCTTCACGGCGACAAGTTCCTTTCGTCATTTTTGGGTATCTTTTCAGGACACGATTATCTGCGCACAGAACATCTGCACGGCTGCCGATTCAATGGGACTCGGATCAGTGTACATTGGCACCGTGATCGATTATCCAGCAGATATTAAGAGGATGTTCAAACTGCCGAAAGGCGTTTTTCCCGTCGTCCTATTGTGCCTGGGATATCCTAAAGTGAGACCGAAACCGGCCAATAAACTGGGCCCTGAAGTGGTAGTTCACTCAGAATACTACAGCCAGATGGAGGATCAACAGCTTCTGTCGGCTTACAGCAAAAAGTACAAAGACGAAAAATTGCAATTGACAGATGAAAGAATGGAAAAAATACTTCAGGTCTGTCGAAGTGTTCACGGACGAGAATTTGAAGAAAAGTGCGCTGAAAGAATGAAAAAAGATGGATTTGTGAACAGAGCACAGCATTACTTTGGACTGCACTACAGAGCTGACCTTATGCCTGAAGGAAACGATCAGTATCTCAAAATCATGGAGGAATCGGGATTCAACTGGTTCAAGAAGTATAACCCAACAATTCCTTCTGCCCCGATGATCTAGCTACCCGAATGACTTGTACACGTTTGTGAGCCCGCGCGATAGGTATGGAGTTTCTGAGGACACGCGCGCCAAACCACTCTTTTTCCTCAGGTAACATGGCGTAAAGTCGTCGTGGTCGTCGTTGGTTGGATTAAAATTTAATCCCAAAACAAGCCCAAATGACATAATTAAGACTAAATCAATAACTGCGGCGGCGGGGGAAGGATTTGAACCCTCAACCCAGAAAATAGGGGGCTGACCAAGCGAAGGGATTATATGGGCAGTGGTGGTAATGGTATATGGTGTTGCCATTTGGAAGTTGCCATTGACAAGCAAGGACGCATCGTCATACCGAAAGAGATTAGGGAAAAATATGGTCTTTCAGAGGAAGGTAAACTGGAGTTGGTAGCCCGAGAAGACGCAATCGAGCTGATTCCACTGACTAAAGAAGACGATTTGGCAATTCGTTCTCTAAGAGAGCCTTGCAAAACTGGCAACTCAGAAGCACGTGATAAGGCTTTCTCGCGGGAGAATGCTTGGAAACGATGAGGATAATCGACGCGGATATCCTTTCCTATGCTCTCTTCCAGAAACATGATGCTCACCAGTATTGTTGGTCACTGTTGCAGAATGCAATTTACGGAAAAATGAGCGCCGCAATCGCGACTGCAAATCTGCTGGAAGCATATCACGCATTAGTAGAAGATTATGGTGTGGAAAGGGAAGAAGCATCATACAAACTTGATGCGCTGACTAGAAGTACAAGAATACGATTTCTTCCCTTAACGGTTGATATTGCCCGAAAAGCCCTGGAAATAGCCAAGCTTCACAAGGTCAGGTCGTTTGACGCGAACCTTATAGCTTCTGCAGAAATAAATGGGATATCCGTGATCGTAAGCAACGACGCCCACGTCGCTAGACTATGCAGGGAGCGAGGTCTCATTATCGAAAATCCGATACCTAAAGAAGCGGCAAGGAAAATGCGGCTTTAGAGCGCGCTCAAGAAAATGCTCCGGCTGCGTTAGGGGCGCCTTCAGGTATGAATTGTGTGATGTCCCAGTACTCGACGATTTTGTCGCCCATGAATCGGAAAAGGTGAATCTGCCGCAACCCGCCTGCTTCTGGGTTGGAACTGGACAGTGTCGTGTGCACTGCAACGAGGTCACCTTCAGCGAGCACCTGCCGCACAGAGAGTTTAAAGTCAGCTGTTGAACCCTTCACTATTCCTCCGCTGCCCTGCTTCTGCACCGCGATCATCGCGTCTGTTAACGCTTCCATGTTGCCAGCGGTGTAGGGATTATGCGTTATGCAGTCAGGGGCGAAGAAGACCAAGCCGTCTTTGGGTCTACCGGCTGTAATTAAGCTTAGAAACTTAATTGCGGCTTCCTTGCGGAGCTTATGCACATCGTTTTCAGCCACCTCAAAAAGCAGTTCGTTATCCATGCTTGTCACATTAAAAACGTGCCGTTAAACGTAGTTAAATATTCCTAGCAAAATTCCATCGGTAGCTTGCCCCTTCGCCGAAACAGGAAGAAACACCCGAAGCTTTCAGGCTCAGCGCCCCGTTTTGAAGGCGCCGCCGCCAGCAACCTAAAGATAAAGTCGCAGCCCACCGAAGCCTTCAAGCTGCCCTAATTTTTGGAAGCTGAAACCTAAGCAACCCCTAAACCGAAGCCCTAATCGGAAACCCGCCCATAACCGACAATGCCGTCAACATGGGGTCAACATGGAAAGTCGCAATCCGCCCATAGCAAAGTCGCAACGTTCTTGCAAAAGCAAAGCCTAAACCAAGAAAGCAACATGAAAAGCAACCTGCCGCCCGCGAAAGTCGCAACTTATCCATAGCAAAAGTCGCAACTTAAAAAAAATAGAAAAAACAAACAAAACGTCGCAAAACCCAAAAAAACCAGATTCAGCAAGAAAACAAACCATGGCAAATTTCCTTAATCAGGCAAGAACAGTTTTATTGTAGGAAGTTCCATTATTATGAGCTAAGGGAACATTAGACTATGTTATCGACCATTGACGACGCAACTTTGATGAAGGTTGCCATGGCACTAGGAGAAGAAGAAGCCGTCAAACTTATCGAGTACCTAAAAGGCGTAGACGAAATAACCGACGACGAAATAGCCAACAAAACAGGCATCCGCCTAAACAGCGTACGCAAAATCCTCTACAAACTCTACGACCACAGCCTAGTAAGCCTCAGAAGAACACGAGACCCAAAAACAGGCTGGTTCATCTTCCACTGGAAACTACAACCTGACCAGCTAGAAGGATTCATCCTAAGCCAAAAAAGACGCGTCCTAGAAAAACTCAACGTCAGGCTGGAATACGAAAAAAACCACGACTTCTACTACTGCGGAAGCCCAGAATGCAAACGCGTCCCATTCGAAGAAGCCGTTGAGCTGGTTTTCCACTGCTCAGGCTGCGGCAAACCACTCGTGCATTTCGCAAACGAAAAAATGATAACCAAACTCTCCGAAAAAGTCGACCTGCTAAGGAAGGAACTCGGTGAGTAATCCGCTTCCTTCAAGGGAGCAAGCAATCAAACTTCTCCGAAAAAACAATTGTCCACCGCAAGTCATCAGCCACTGCAAAGCCGTTGCAGACCTGTCTTTAGAAATAGGAAGCCAACTCCAAAAAAAAGGCTTAAAACTGGATATGAAACTTGTCGAAGCAGGCGCACTTTTACACGACATAGGCCGTTCAAAAACAAACACAGTCGACCACGGCATGATAGGCGCCCAAATCGCCCAGTCAGAAGGACTGCCCGAACCAGTTGTCAACGTAATTAAGAGGCATGTCGGCGGCGGAATCACGGCTGAAGAAGCAGCTGGGTTTGGTTGGCCAAAAGATGTTTACGTGCCGCTTAGTTTGGAGGAGAAAATCGTTTCATACTCTGACAAGCTGATTGATAACCATAGAAAAGGGCGTGTTTCCATCGACGTTGAGGTTGATCGTCTTTTAGCAAATGGGCACAGAGACGCGGCGGAAAGAGTTAGAAAGCTTCATGAAGAAATGACCACTTTGCTGGGTAACTGAACATGACCGTTTTAACTCTGCTTGTGAAAGCGCGCAATTCGGGGCAACTGAAACGGGTAGATGACCTTTTGAAGGCCGAGTTTGAAAACTTGGATTTAGACTTTAAAGTCTTAGGCGCTCCAGTTAACTGTTGGGTGCAGGTTTCTCTTTCAGGAGAAGATGAAGTGTTAGCTACAAACTACATCAACAAGGAAATAGGCATCTGCCCTGTGAGCGCAAAAAGAGTCGAAAAATCCTCAAACCTCAAAGGATACATCACAAAACTCGACTTGACCAAAAACGAGTTGATGGTAGACGTCGGCATTTTTGAACCAGAAATAACCCTAGCAACAGTCCCTCTGGCGAATTTGCAGGCTCAACTTGCAAGGGGAAAAAAGGCTGACTTGAAAAAAATCGTCGAAGTCTACGGGTTACGGGAGAATTTGCCGTTGAACGTGAAAATCGTCAGTTTAGGCGGGGAGAGCGAAGACGCAAGGTTGCAAGCTGAACTATCAACGGTTCAGACTGAAAAAATGTTTCTGTGGCAGCATTCGCTTTTGGATAGGCTGATCGTTTTAGGCGCAACTGACGAAGAGATCGAGTCGGTGCTGGCGCGAACAGGACTTAACAGGGACGTTATTGACGCTGAGCGGCTAGGAATGTTTGAATACGCTTTAACGTGCAAATTTGGGACTGAAGCGGCAGGCTTGATTCCGAAGTTGGGTCGGTACATGCGGTATGCCGTTTTTGTCGTTTTTGCCCCATGAAAGTGTTTGGCTTTATCGGTGAATCGCCATTAACCTTATAAGTATTTTCAAATTATAGGTAAATAATCTGTTACCTGAATGAGTCTAACAGGAGAGGGGGAGATAGAACATATGAGTGAACCAGACGACCGAGGGGAGAGAAGAAAATACAGGATCGATATAGGAGCTTATGGCAGCATAGGCATAGAAGCACCAACCAAAAAGGAGTGCTTGGAACTGTTCATGGAAGTCACGAAAACAAAACGTGACTCAAGGATAGACGAAGCAATCAGATAAGCAACAGAATTAAGTCAAGCGCCAGCATGCTTCTGTTTTTTTCTTCAAAGGAGGTGGAGATGAAAAAATGGCTGGCGTGCCTTTATTTTTCTAGAGAACGTCGTGTTCTTCTTTGCAGTGTGCATTATAGTCTTTTTTGTTGTCGTAGACTTGTTGGTCTAAGGGGCACTTGAACTTTTTATCGGCTGTCATTTCAGGTTTAGGTCTGGTGATGTTTGATTTTTCTCTTGATCGCTTTGCTGCCAAAAGTTATCACCTCGTCGTGGCTTTAATGGAAACTTAAGGCGTGAACTAATAACGTTATGTGACTGTACAGGCACAGCAACAATCATTTTGGGATGGAATGGCCAAAGTGCTGATGGACTATTGAGTTTCTTTTAGTGCCTCTTTGAGCTGGTCGAAACTCTTCACCACCTTGTCGGAGTGCGCGATTATCCATGGGCTTAGGCAGTTGATTTCTGAAACTACAATGATTTTCTTGCCCCTGCGTTTGGCGTAAAACAGTTCCATGCATGCTCCAGCCGAGAGTATGGGCAGGTAAACCACCATGATGTCGCATCGGTCGGCGTCGTCAAGGTCCCGCTGGATAAAGTCGAATGTAGGAACCTTATCCCACCAGCATCTTTCGTCTCCGTTGTAGAGGACTTTTTCCCTGTTCCACGGGTCGATAACCTCAAACCCCGCGCTGTTGAGGATGTCGGTTATTTTTGTCCTGTATTCCTGATGGTTTTCCATGCCCAGAATCGGGCCTGAAATGAAAACTTTCTTCGTCATGATGGCTACCTCCGCAGTTTGCTTCCAACACGTCTGCGTCTTGTTTGCATGGATATTCAACTCTGGTTTTTCTTAAACTTTCTTGTCGCTGTTTCTAGGCGGCGGGTTTTGGCGGGTCGCCTGTTTTCGGGCGCTTTTTGTGTTGGTTTTTTGTCACAAATAGTAGCCTACCCTATAGGGTCGTAATGAGTCAAAATACGCCATTTTTGTGATGGTTTCTGGTCACAAATACTAGACCCCCTCCCCCGTCTTTGTGAACCCATATTTACCTTGGTTTTGATGTAAATATTAGGTACCCCTGTAGGGTAGGCGGATTGTTTGAAGGGGAAGTTTTGGGTTGGTTTCTTGGTTTGGAGCCCAAATCAAGCAGAGGGCACCCGTGTTCTCCAGCTTGGAATAAAGACTTTTAGCCCATTTTTCAGGTATAAACCCATTCATACCTGTTCTCCTTGCCTTCCCCATTCAATCAGGGCTTGTTTCAGGTTGTTTTATTGAGTTAGAGCTTGAATTGGGCTCAAAATAGCTTGGGCTAAAAACGGGGAAAGTTATCTTGCTTTGCTTTTCTTCATGAATCCTTCCAGCGCGTTGAACGCTTCTTCCAGCTCTGCAATCGGCGGCAGAAAAACAGCCCTTGCGTGACCTTTGCCGTAGACTGGGTCGAAGCCTGAGCCGTTGACGGTTAGGACGCCTGTTGCCTTGAGCAGGTCGACAACGAAGTCCATGTCGGTCTTCCACGTTGAGCCTATGCCGCTGATTCTTGGGAAGATGTAGAATGCTCCTTCAGGCTTGGTTGTGCTTATGCCTTGGATTTCGTTGAGCCGTTTCCACGCGAAATCTCTTCGCTCCTTGAGCCTTTCCACGATGTCTTTGACGCAGTCCTGCGGACCGTTGAGCGCGGCGTTCGCGGCTATCTGCACGGGCGTGTTGGCGCAGATGCGTATTCGGCACTCCTTCTCAACGCCCTCCTTGAGCCGTTCGAGCCTTTTGCCCTCGCCTTTGAAGTACATGTATCCTAAACGCAGACCCGTCATCGAGTAGACTTTTGAGAAGCCGTTTAACCCGACGACTGGCACGTCTTTAGAGAGGTACGCTGCGCTGACGAACTCTTTCTCGTAAGTTAATTGGTCGTAAATCTCATCCGACAGAACGGGCAGGTCATGTTCGCCTGCGATGTCCAAAATGTCCTTAATCATTTTCCTGTCGTACACTGAACCAGTCGGGTTGTTAGGGTTAATTATTACGATAGCGCGGGTTTTCTTGCTTATTTTCTTACGCAGGTCATCGATGTTTGGGTGCCAACATTCCTTCTCGATGGTTTCGTATGAGACAGGGGTCCCGTCGAAAAACCTTGTGTAGGAAATGTACGGTGGGTAGGTTGGGCCTGGAAAAAGGATTTCATCGCCTTTTTCAACTAAGGCGCCGAGAAGCATCTGGATTCCTTCAGAGATACCCTCGGTTATCAGCACCTTATCTGCTGTGATGTCTACGTTGTTGACTTTTTTCTCTTTTCTAACGATGGATTCCCTGAGGTCAAGTCTTCCTTCTGAAGGCGAATAGTAGTTATCATCCTTTTGAACTGCTGCGCATAGGGCGTCTTTGACGTTTTGCGGGGTTTTAAAATCGAAAGCCGCGGGGTCGCCGATGTTTAGATAATAGATTTTTCTGCCGTCGGCTACAAGCTGCGTAGTGTACGCTATCACGTCCCGTATTGCATATTCGATGTTTGAGGCTCTGCTGGTCACCTTGACGCTCAAGTTATGTTACCTGTTACCCAAACACTTGCTAACCCAAAAATAAAGCTTCCGAACGGCTGGGTTTAGATGAAGAGGCTAAACAGCTTGAGGCGCAGGGTGATTTAAGAGCTGAGAGTTCTGTCAGTATGATCGTGCAAAGTACGCTGTTTCCTTGGCTTTCTGCCCGCAGTAGATGCAGCCAGTTTCTGGTTCTTCCTTCTCGAACGGCAAAACCCTGATGGTTGCGCCCGTCTCATCTTTAAGCTTAGCTTCGCAGTCAGCGCTACCACACCAAGCTGCCTTCAAAAAGCCGCCTTTGTCACAGAGGACTTTCTTGAACTCCTCGTAGCTTCGCGCGGTGCTGGTGCTGCTTTGCATAAAGGTTTTTGCCTTTGTAAACAGGTTTTCTTGAATTTCCTGCAGAAGCTTCTCTGTGGCTGCTGGTATGTCGGCTTCTTTAACTGGGGTTTTTTGGCCGTTGTCCCTTCTGACCATGATGACTTGTCCTTGTTTGAGGTCCCGTGGACCAATCTCTATTCTGACTGGGACGCCTTTGAGTTCCCACTGGTTAAACTTCCAGCCAGGCGTGTACTCCTGGCGGTCGTCCAAAATGACGCTGAAACCCTTGGCCTTTAGTGTTCCAGTTATTTCTTGTGCCTTTGCAACAATGGCGGCTGCTTCGGCAACCTTGAAGAGAATCGGAACAATAACGACTTGAACTGGCGCGACTTTAGGCGGAATAACTAATCCTTTGTCGTCGCCGTGAACCATAACCATCGCGCCGATGAGCCGTGTGCTGATGCCCCAGCTGGTTTGCCAAACGTAATGGTCCAGCTTGTCCTCGCCTATGTATTTGACGTCGAAGACCTTGGCGAAGTTCTGTCCAAGGTTGTGGCTGGTTCCCATCTGCAACGCTTTCCCGTCAGGCATCATCGCTTCCAACGACGTGGTGTACACTGCTCCAGCGAACTTTTCACTTTCGCTTTTAACGCCCGCGAGTACTGGGATAGCTAGGTAGTTTTCGATTACGTTCCTGTACTCGTTCAGCGCGTAGAGGACTTCTGCTTCGGCTTCCTCTTTTGTGGCGTGGGCTGTGTGACCTTCTTGCCAGAGGAATTCTCGTGTCCGCAGGAAAAGCCTTGTGGATTTAGTTTCCCAACGGACGATGTTGCACCACTGGTTAATCTTGATGGGTAGGTCTCGCCAACTGCGAATCCACTTG